>Ga0255782_10000027_pt1 | contig 131223 bp, 87 predicted proteins | sample 101ome_26_FD_179980 | JGI IMG/M metagenome (GOLD analysis project Ga0255782, IMG submission 179980) | Coastal salt marsh microbial communities from the Groves Creek Marsh, Skidaway Island, Georgia - 101408AT metaG (version 2) | ecosystem: Environmental > Aquatic > Marine > Intertidal zone >...
CGACGGTCCGACGACGACGACGACGACGACGACGACGACGAGTATTATTACTAGCGTTTTCACCCATACGGCACTAGCGCACTAGCACGCGCGCCTCGCCGCTCGCCGCGTCACTTTTTTTCAAAAAATGGCGCGAAAAGTAACGGTTTGTCGCACAATTCACCCATCGTGCGTCACACGCGCGCGCGCGACGCGCACCGCGCCCACTCGACCGTCTCTATCGATCGACCACTTTTCCCAAAGTCTCATGCACCGCGCGTTCGCCTCGTTCGCGTCCGCGTCGCCGCGTCGGGACGCGATGCGTGCCGGATTCGCGCCGTCGCGCCCGTCGCGCTCGCGCGTGACGCCGGACGCGTCGTCGCCGCGTCGTCGACGCGATCGAGACGCGTCCGCCCCGCGCGCGACGGCGGACGACGGGGAACAAAGCGTGTGGCTCGACGTCACCGCGCTCGGGCGACACCGCGCGTCGCGTCGCGCGGGCGGAGGCGGGGAATCGGTGACGCGGCCGCCGGTGGCGCCGCGCGACGCGACATCGCCGATTTTGGGCTTGTTGACGACGCCGAGGACGCGCGCGGGGGGGAGACGCGCGCGGGCGACGCGAATCATCGAGTGAGAGGTATCGAGTGACGCGGTGGATGGTCGATGGCGCGTCGTCCGTCGACGCGCGGTGGGTGGGCGCGGAGGATGACGCGCGATCGTGTACGTCTGTCTGTCGCGCGCGAGAGAGAGCGCGCGAGAGGAAGAGACGCGGCGTTTTGTGCCTTGTGCGTGTTTTTGTGTGTAATAATGAATGAACGAACGAACGAACGAACGAACGAACGAACGAACGACGGAGCGCGTGCTGGCGATGTTCCGAGGCGTCGACGTATGCTATCGAGACGTGCGCGTAGGGCGATACTAGCGATGACGCGATACTAGATAGTGTACACGTGCGTTACACGCGCGCCGCGCGGCGCGAGGACTAGGAGTGCGAATATAAATGGATGAATACGCGATCGCGCGCGAGGACGGTGAATGGTCACCGCGCGAAGGGTGGTTGCGGAAGCGCGGAGAAGACGCTCGCGGCTGCGCGGTTGGCGTCGACGGTGGCGTCGTCTCGCATCACCTCCGCGACGTGCGAGAGGAGGAGACGTTTCCCCGAATTTTGATCGCTCCACCGCGTACCGTCGACCGACCGCGCGTAATTTCGTCGCGCGATGGCGTCCGCGACGACTCGTCGCACGCGTTCCCGACACGCGCTTCCGAAGAGTTTCGCCGCGTCGGCGCGAACCTTGATCCCTTCCTTCGAACACATCGCCAGCGCGCGCGCGCGGAGCCGCGCCGCCGTCAAAGCCCCTCCCGCGGCGACGCGCATCGCTCGAGTCTCCCCCAGAGGCGCCCCCGACGCCGTTCTCGCGCCTCGCGCGCCCGTCGACGACTTCGGTCGCCGCGCGCGTTTCCTCTTCGCCTCCACCTCCGACGTCGTCGTCGCCACCGTCGCCTCGACCCTTCGCGCGCGCGCCATCGACGATCCTTTCTCCTCCTCCGTCTTCACCGACGGCCGCCCCTCGCGCCCCTCGCGCCCCTCGCGCCCCTCTCGCGCCTCTCGCGCCTCTCGCGCCGCGTTCGCCAGCGCCCTCGTCGCCACCGCCTGCGCCCGCGCCGCCTCCATCACCCCACCCAGCGTCGCCAGAAACATCTCGTGCAGCGCCATCGATCGCGCGTCGTTTCCGAACGCCGCGATGGCGCACGCGTCGACGCGTTCCCGCGGGATGATTCCTCGCGCGCGCCCCTCGACGCACGCCGCGCGAATCTCTCGCCAGTACGGCGTCTTATTCACCGCCCCACCGCGCGCGCGCGAGAGGGCGTCTCGTATGAGCCCCAATCGATCGCGCGCGCCCGTCGGCGGGCGCCACGACGTCGCCATGACGCCGCGACGCGAGGATGGGCGTCGTGCGCGCGCGCGCCACTGTCGGACGTCGAGCGCCGCGCGCGATGGCGACGGCGACGGTGCGGTCGACGACGACGACGGCGACGGCGATGGCGGCGGCGGTGCGGTCGACGACGGTTCGCGCGGGACGGCGCGCGCGCGCGCGTGGCGTGAGGAGACGAGCGCGCATCGTGACGAGGGCGGCTCGCACGAACGACGACGACGACGACGACGCGACGGTGACGACGGCGACGACGGCGACGGGCGAGACGAGGCGCGGGGCGAAGAAACGCGAACGTAAACCCGCGGGGGAGGCGCTCGGGGCGCTGTGGCGCGAGATCAAGTATAAACCGCTCAGGGAGGATGACTCGCTGGAGGCGACGGCGTTGCTCGCGGCGTTGGAGCTCGCGCGACGACGACCGGAACCCGGCGAGACGTGGACTGCGGAGCGCGAGGAGATGCGCGCGAGAGCGAGGGCGTCGATCCCGAGCGCGGTGGGTGAGTACTGGAGCGCGAGGAGTAAGGCGTTGATTGAGAGCGACGCGGTGAAGGACGCGGCGCCGTTGTTGTCGAGCGCGGTGAACGTCGCCATCGCGGGGGTGGTTGTGCGGTTGTTTTTACCGAGATTGGCGGCGTTGCAGGCAGTGGGAGGGTTCGATGAGTTGACGGAATTTTTTGGATTGCCGCCGAGGAGCGAATTGAGTGGATATTTGGATCAGTTACAGGCGTTTCCCGCGGCGACGGTTTTCGCCGTCTACGTGGGGTTGTTCATGGCGGAAAAGTTAACCATGACGGATGAGTTTCTGCCCATCGGTTTCGTGTTGCCGGTGATTTCGCCCGTGGTGTTTGGGGGCGTGTTCGGGGGCACGATGGCGACGTCTCTCGCGAGCACAATGGCGGCGAGCGTCAACTTTTTCTTGGGTCGATACGTCTTCAAGGAGAAGATCCTCTCCTTTAAATGGGGCGAGAGCGAACCCGTCGGGGAGCAGCAGTGGTTCAAAGCTCTGAGTAGACGATTCGATTCATCCGAGTTTCCAGACACGACCGTTCCCGAGGGATTTAAATCCGCGCTGTTGCTTCGATTGTGTCCGATTTTACCCATTCCCATCAGCGGCAACTGGTACGTGTGCGGACTCACGCCGCTCAAGTTTAACGAGTTTTTCGCCGCCCACTTCATTGGGAGCTCCAAGACCGCGTTCATCGACGCGTACCTCGGCTCTATTTTACTCGCAGCCGTGTTCGATGAAAATTCCATCAAGGATCAGGCGCAGGGCGCGCTCGTTTTTGAAACCGTCGCCATCGTCGGCATCTCCGTCTTGGTGAGCACGTACGCCACCGAACTCTTCACGCAAATCTTAGACGAAGAGGGCGTCGACGCGGGCGCGATGATGGGATTCGGAGGTGATTCGAAAGACGAGGAGGACGAGGACGAGGACGTGTCGAACGAAGAAACGGAGGCTTTCATCGCCGCGGCCGCCGTCCCGGTGGCGAGCGACGACGACGAAGCCGCCGTCGTCGTCGACGCCGAGGTCGACGAACGAACCGACACCGCCGCCGACACTGCCGCTGAGACCGACAACGCCGACGAACAACTCATCCCGATCGAACTCATGCCCAAGGATGAAAACAAGTTGATTAAAGACGGCGAGGAATTATGGCGAAGAGCCGCCGCCGTCGAGGCGAAGCGCATCGAGCTCACCGTCGAGGAAATGGCTGACCACGAAGCCATGGACGTGGACATGTGAGCCGACGCGCGCGCACGCAGCACTCATTCATTCACCGCGTGTTGTATTGTTTATACCATTGGAATTCTCGCGCGAATCAATCGACGTTGAACGACGCCTCGACGCGCGCCGCGTCACATCACGCCCACCCGGCGCGGCGTCATGTCCACCCTCGAGAGTCTTCGCTCGCTCGTCGAGCACGGCGTCGCGAGACGATTCGATCTCCGCGCGTGGGCCGACACCACCGGGTGCTCGCAGCCCACCGCGGTGGAGCGACTCGAAGCCATGCTCGAACAGGCGCGTCCCGACGTGCTCAAGCTCATCGTCATGGAATCCCTCGCCGACACCCCGGCGCGCGATTTAGACACCATGGTGTACGGCGAGACAAAAGTTCGACCGTTTTTGAACTTTGTCAACGCCCACGCCGCGCGCATGGCGCGAGAGAACATCGAGAGAGGGCTCGAAACGCCCGGGGACGAAAAGTACACCTTTTACGACTTGGGCAGCGGCGCCGGGAAATCCATCCTCACCGCCGCGCTCTCGCCGCACTTCATCGAGTGTCGAGGCATCGAGTGTCTTCCGTGCGTGCACGCCGTGTCTGAAATCTTGATCGATGATTTCCATCGAGACGTCGCGCCGAGAGACGACGGCGCCTCGCCTCGCGTCTCGGCGCGTTTGGGCGACGTCTTCGTCGACGACGCGTGGACTTCGGCGGATTTCGTCTTTTGCAATTGCGTCACGTGGGACGAGGACACGATGCGTCGATTATCCGCGCTCGCCGAACGCATGCGTCCGGGATCGACGTTTGTGACGGTGTTATGTCCGTTGGAATCGGACGCGTTCGAGACGGTGGCGGAGGACGAGGTCGAGTTTTCGTGGGGCGTCGTCGACGCCCTCGTCCATAGACGACGCGACGTCGTCCTCTCGGATCGTTCGCGGTAGATTAAGATAATGTAGTGTCGTAGGTAGTCGTAGTCGTCGTTTTCGCGCGGGTTTGTCGTCGTCGTCATCGCGTTCGCCTCCGCGTCGGCGTCGGCCGCGCCTTTGAGCTCGAAATTCCCACGAAGAGCCGTTACGCGTTCGCATCTTCATTACACGCCTCTGCGCGCGCGTTCGTCCGCGCGCACGACGTGAGCGACGGTATAGACGCGCGTCAACGCGCGTTCGTGCGTCTGCGCGGTGCGGCTGCGTCCTCGCGCGCATCGCGACGCGTGTAGCGCGCGCGAAAACGTCGCCGACGTCGCGTCGACTTTCATCATGATGACGACGCCGATGACGTCGATGTCGACGACGTGCGCGCGCGCACCGCGCACCGCGCGCGCGAGACGATCGCACATCGTCGCGTCGGTGTCGTCGGCGGCCACGGATCGCGCGGTGCGCGCGCCGACCGTTTCGAATCGCGTCGTGGGCGACGTAGCGCTGAGACGCGGCGGCGCCGAAGCGCTCGCGCCGCCGCGACGTTTTGAAAACACTGTCGCCGTCGTTCGTCACCCGACGACGGAGACGACTGAATTCATGACGCCGTCGTTCGCTATGTACGCGCTGTGCGGCGTGGGGTGTCTGTTGGGAAGCGCGCTGAGCGCGGTGCTCTTGAGTTTGATTCCGACGCTTCGAAGCGTTCGACGCGCCATGGACGAAGTCGCGTACTTGGCGGCGAGCGTGCGCGAGGAGGTGCCGGATACGCTCGCGGCGGTTCGAGTGTCGGGATTGGAGCTGACGGACGTGATGGAGGAGGTCGGGGAACTCACGGCGGATGTCGGGGGCGGGTTGCGAAGCGCGGGGAGAGGCGTGACGGCGAGCGTCGCCGCGGCGCAGACGGTGGGACGGTACGCGGCGGCGGCGATTCCCGAGGTGAGGAGACGTGCGCAGCCGTTGGTGGGCTCGGTGAAGGATCAGACGGTGCGCGTGTTGGAGGAACGCGCGGATATGGAACCGTACAGCGGACCCATCATCTCGAACACGGCCAAGACGGCGAAGAAGGGGGTGACGGCGGCCAGAAACGCGTTGAAATCAGCCGACGTGGCGAGAAACGTCGGGAGGTTGTATAAAACGATTCGAGCGCCGCCGAAGAAACCAAAGTGATCGCGAGCGCGAGCGCGAGTAGGCACCCCTGTAACAAACCATCCACCCGCACGTTTTACGTTCGTCGCCGTCGTCGTCGTCATCGTACACTCACTCACTCTCGCGCGTCATCGCGAAATATATTCATTACAAGTCGTCATGGTGTACAAAAATTAGTTCTTTTTTCGTCATCGCGCCTCGCTCGCGGGAGCCGCGGCGATGGCCATGAGTTTGGCGGGCGGAGGATTCACCTTGGCGAGCGACGGGAGCATCTCCGTGATGGGAGGGACGCCCGCGATGGCGCGAATGGACGCACCGACGGGTGAACCGCCCGTGTTGACGTCGCCGAGAGGCGTTCGCGCGACGGGAAACCCGCCCCCGCGCGCGCCGGGAAGGAATCCGTGACGCACCGCCGAGGACGAGCGCTGTTTCTCGAGCGCCTTTTGCAGATGCATGTCGACGGTTTGCTCTTGTTCGCGCTCGAGTTGTCGAGACAATTCGGTGAGTTCGGCGTGCGTTTTCTGGTACTCCATGTAGATTTGCCTGGACTCGTCCTTTTGTCTTCGCAGCGTATCCTCGCACGTGACCAGTTTGTTGGTGGCTTCGATGTTGAGTTGCTCGAGATTGCTAATCTTTTCGACGGATTCGTCGAGTTTGACTTGCAACACTTTGACTTTTCCCTCCTCGTCGCTCACCGCCTTCTCCAAGCGCGCGACCTCGCGCGCGAATTCCTCCGTTTTGACGCGGAACTCGGTGGAGAGCGTCTCGTACGCCACGCGCATCGTCGCCAACTCGTCTCGCATGCGAACCTCGCGTTCTCGCGTCTCCTTGACGGTTTCGTTGCTTCGAGTGGCGTAGTCGCGCGCGACCGACTCTGCGGCGCGCGCCGAGGCAGCCTCTCGCTCGGCGTCGCTCATATTCTTGAGCATGTCCATGTACTTTTCGTTATTCTCTGCCTCCTTGGAACGCGTGCGCTCAATCTCGCTCTTGGCGTATTCTACGTCTTGCTGCCACTTTTCGTGTTGAATCGCCGTAACCGTAAGCTCCGCCTTGAGCGCGGCGCACTGCTTCTCGACCTCCGCAAGATAAATCGCCCGCTCTTCGAGCATCTTGGATCGACCCTCCAACGCGCCGTGCTCCTTGACGAGCGTCTCGTTTTGAAGTCGAAGCTCTTGCAACTCGTCTCGCGCGAGTCGCTCCCGCTCGTCGGCTGATTTCGCCGCCGCGGAGAAGGCGGTGATTTCCATGCGCATGGATTTCATCTCGGTGTCTCGCTCGACGAGCGTCTTCTCCATGGCGACGATGCTCGCCTTGGTCGATTCTTCGCCTCGAAGCGCGGCGTGCATCTTTTCGAGCGCTTCCTCTCTCGCCGTCGACGCCTTTTCGAGTTCACCCTTGGACGCGACGAGTTGCTTGGTCGCGTCGTCCAGTTTCGCCTTTAACGACGCGAGGGAGACTGTCGACTTTTCTTTCGCGGCGCGCATGGATTCACGCTCCGCCTGCACCGCGCTCAACGCCGCGGCGCTCGTCTCCTTGGCTTCGACGAGCGCGCGTTCAAGTTCCTCGCGTTCGGACGCAAACCTCGACGCGTCGGCGTCTCGTTGCGCCTTGACGTCTTCCAACTTGGCGGACACCTCTTCGAATTTTGATCGAAGCGTCGCCGTTGCCACGGCGGCGTTTTCACGCTCGAAGCAATGTTGATTCATCTCTTGGCGCAGTCGCTCGCACTCGGCGGATTTGCCGTCGAGCTCTTCGCGAAGCGCTTGTTCGCGTCGTTGAGACTCAGCCGAGTTTGTAGTCGTCGCCTTGTCCAACTGTGCGTGCAAAGATGTGATTTGCTTGAGCGATTCCTCGTACTTGACTTCCAACGCCGCAGTCGCGATGGCTGACGTGTCGCGCGCCTTGTGAAGGTCGACGAGTTCGGATTGGAGCGCGTCCACCTTGGCGGATTTGTCGGCGAGCGTCGACGAGATCTCGGTGATTTTCGCCTCTAAATCAACTCTGAGCTGCATCTCACTGGCTTGGAGCGCGGAGACTTGGCGTTTGGCTTGTTCGTATTTCGCCTTGAGCGTTGTGGACACAGCTGCCGACGTCTCGCGAGTGACATGCAGAGCGGCGAGTTCGGATTGCAACGCCTCCGTCTTGGTCGCCTTGTTGTCGAGCGCCTCTTGTAATTCCACCATCTTAGCTTTGAAATCGGCCGACACCTCAGCCTCGGACGCGCGCAACGTCGTGATTTCATTCATCGCGCGTTCAATCTCGACTTTTTTCGTCTCCAGAGCGTTTCGTAACACGTGAATCTCGGTCGATTTGTGCTGCAATTCCTGTCGCAGATTTGCCGTTGTGGCTTCCAAATCAGCCGAAGATTTCGATTCAGAAGAAAGAAGCGCGGAGATTTGACTTTGCGCGCGCTCCGTCTCCGTCGTCTTATTCTCCAGAGCTTCGCGGAGCGCGCTCGTCTCCGTCGTCTTGTCTTGTAGCGCCTTTTGCAACGCCGCTACCTTCGACTCGAGCGCGGCCAATTCTTGCGCGTGCTTACACTCGTTCGACCGCGTCATCTCCTCGCGCGACGCGCGCGTCTCATCCAACTCCTTTGCGACGTCGTCGTACTTGGCGCGAAGCGCCGCGCAGTCGTCAACCTTTTTGCTCAATCGCGCTCGAAGAGATTCGACGTTCGCCTTGAGACTGTCGATCTCGGAGATTTTGGCGTTGAGTTCGATCTCGCTCACGTTGCTCGCGACGCGCGATTGCGTGGCCGCCTCGAGCACGGCGATTTGTTTCATCGCCTCGTCGTATCGCAGCTTGGTCGTTTTGAGCTCCTCCGCCGCGACGGCTCGCCCGGAATAAAATTCTTGTAATTCCGCTTCGAGTTCGCATACGCGACGAGAGTCGTTGGCGGAACTCTTTGAAAATTTGGTGAGATCCGATTCCAATCGACCGACCTCGATGATGAGCTTTGATTTTTCGCTCACGAGAATGTCGCGTTGGTTTCGAAGCTCGCTCGTCTGCCCGCGCGCCTTTTCGAGTTCCGCCTTCATCTGCGCCTTGTCCTCTTGCCACATTTCCTTGAATTTGTTCACCTCGTCACTCAATTCGTTGATGGTCATGTTTTTCTCCTCCAACAGTCGATCAATCTTGGTTTCGAACGTCGATTCGGCGTCGTCGAGCTTCTTCTCCGCCGCGCGTCTCGCCGCGTGCGCCGCCGCCGTCTTTTTACGAAGCATCTCGCACTCCTCCTCAAACTCGCGCGCGGCGACGGCGAGCTTCTTCTTCTGACGCTCGATGCGTTCCTCATTCTCTCGCAACACCTCAATCTCGACGATTTGGTCGCGTTCTCGCGCCTCAGCGCGTCGCGTCTTCTCTCGCTCCGCCTCCAATCGCGTCTCGAGCGCGCGGAGCGCGTCATCTCGCGCGCTCTTCGCCGCTGTCTCTTCACGCTTTTTCGCCATCGCCGCCACCATCGCCGCTCGCAACGATCGTGCCTCCTCCATCTTCGTCACCGTCTCTCGCCTCCACTCCGCCTCGATCAACGCCTTGACGCTCGACGCGAAGTAAAATCCGCCAAACCAAATCGCGCTCCCGTCAAGCATCGACAGCGTCACCCCGGATTCGCTCCACTCGCTCTTCACCCCAACGCTCGCGATCTCGCGGTACGCAATTTTTAGTGAGATCGGTTTCGGCGCGTTCGGTCCTCGTTTCTTCTTCACCGGCGAAAACAACACGCCGTCGCGTTGACTCGTATCCGTCGCCGCTTCGCAATAAAAACACACGTGCCCGCTCGTGATGCTCAAATCCCCGGTGCCACTCGCGATCGGACCGCCGAGATGCGCGCGATACGTCGCCACGAGCGTCTCCGAGGGAGGTAAAGAGAATTGCGCCCACACCCCGCCCTTGGCGGTGGATTCTCGCAACAAACGCGCGCGGGATTTGTGTCGCTGCGCCCATCCGCGCATCTTGGCTTGACACTTGATGACGGCGCGTTTTTGCGCATCGCTCAGCGCCTCGTATCGTTCCTCGGCGGCGAGGAGGTCTCTCGCGCTCGGCATGGTCGTCGCGCGCGCGCTGCACGTTCGCACGCGCGATCGACCGTCGACTCTCGCGCGCGGATGTGTCGACGACGGTTCGCTTTCCTCTCGTTCCCCTTCGACGGCTTCGAGACGAGGGGGACTCCGTGGAGGGTCATGACTCGTCGAGGTTACTTTTGGCCGAAAGCGAGGAGACGCTCTGCTCGTGGGCGCGACACCGCGCGTCGTCGACGACGACGGCGACGACGTCGAGGCGCCCGTCGCGCCCGTCGACGCGCGTCGATCTCGTCGAGGCGTCGGTCGGTCGTCGCGCGCGCGGCGGCGGCGGCGAGGGCGCGTCGATCGAACGAACGTCGGCTCGCGGTGGCGGCGGCGCCGATGACGTCCCGAGACGACGACCCCGCGTCGACGAGCGCGCGGACGGAGATGTGGGATCAACGCACGCGCGTGGAAGACGTCGAGCGGTTCGTGTCGGACGACGTGAAACGCGCGCTCGCGGCGCACGGGATCGAACGTTTGACGGGGATGCAAGAGGAGTGTTTGGCGGCGGCGCGAGGACGCGGGACGGATGTCGTGTGTCGAGCGCCCACGGGGAGCGGGAAGACGCTGGCGTACGTGTTGCCGATCGCGCACGCGTTGGAGTCGAGGTCGGGGGTGGGCGTGCGCGCGATCGTGGTAGCGCCGACGAGGGAGTTGGCGAATCAAGTGAAGACGCACGTCGAGCGGTATTGCGGCGAACGGAACGCGTGCGCGTTGTGCGTGGGTGGTGCGGCAGCCAAGCCGCAAGAGGACGCGATTCGCGTGCACGGCGCGACGATTGTCGTGGGGACGCCGGGGAGGATCAAGGATTTCATCGAGAGAGGGGTGATTGAGATGAAGACGGTGGAGATTCAAGTGTTGGATGAAATAGATAGACTTTTAGACGGCGGATTCGAGGGTGAGATTGAAGCGGTGATGAAACCACCGGGGACGTGTCAGACGCTGTGCTTTTCGGCGACGATATCGCCGGCGTTATCGAGGTTTTTGGATCGAAAACTCGTGCCGGGATACGCCGAGGTGCTCGCGACGGGACGCGGAGGATCAAACGTCGGCGGACGCGTCGAGCACCTCTCGTACGCTACAAAGGCGGGAGATGACGCCACGGGGATCGCGGTCGTGGATGCGCTCGAGCATTACGCGAGTAAACGCGTGGATGGTCGAGTGGGTGGGCAGGCGATCGTGTTCACGGAGACGAAGTCGACGGCGGAACGCTTGCGCGCGACGCTGACCAATCTGTTGACGACGGTGCGTAAAATTTTCTCTTCTTTTTTTGATACACTTCTCGAGTCGATCGGTCACTCGTCGATGACGAACAAAACTTTAAGGGATTTATGAGATCGGAATCCGTTCCATGTTCGAATCTATAGACTACAATTCTCCGAGACGACACCGACGATATTTTTTTTGCGCTCGACGACGTTTCCAGAGGATTGCTACATATTCTTATCTACATTCCCTGAGAAATCAACAGTGATTACACTTGACAAGATGATGGAACGTCGTCTCGTGCGCTTCTGTTTTTCTCATTGTTTTCTTTTCGCATCCGCGTGCGATGGCGATGAAGATACACCTTATTTTCACATGTTAGACTGTCGAGATTGAAGGGTGAGGATCCTTCAATCGATGTGCACAACCATTCCGCCGAGCCATCCACGCGTGAACGAACGGTCTTGACGTTTTAGACGCGACACTGACCCGTGTACACATTTATATGATGTTCGCAGGAGCTCGACGCGAACAAACGCACGCGAAGGGTGACGTCGTTACACGGTGATTTGCCTCAACCCGCGCGCGACGCGACGCTCGCGAATCTCCGCTCCGGATACGTGGACGTTCTCGTCGCCACGGACGTCGCCGCTCGCGGTCTCGATTTACCCGGCGTCGAGCTCGTCGTACACGCGGACATGCCCAAGTCTGCGGACACGTACTCACACCGCGCCGGACGCGCGGGACGGCCCGGATGCGCCGCGCCCGGCGTTTCGTTGCTTCTCTCGCGGCCCGACTGCGCGGCGGACGTCGCCAAACTCGAGCGCGAGGCAAAGGTGACCATCCGCCGTCTCGTGCACGTAGGCGAACGCGCGCGTTCGATCGTGACGGGTGACTTGGACACGGCCGCGAAGACGACCGCGGGCGAACCCGCGGCGCCGAAACGACGCGACGATTCGCTCATATCTGATCGTTTTGCGATGTTCTCCGACGATTTGAAAAACATTGGCGAAAAACGGTCGGGGTCCTCAGGGAAAAAGAAGAAGGGACGAACGGGACGTAAATGATGCGATTCTCCGCGGTAGCGATTAGTAGTAGTTAGTTGGATTATGATTTGTGTTGTGATATTTCTTGAGAAGTACTCCTCGTGGGTCCCTCTGCGCGCTCGCTCGTTTTTCGACGCGCGCTCACGGTCCTCTCACGAGGTTCCAGTCGGCGGGATTGTTCAGACGCATCTCGCGCATGCGTCTCCGCGTGCGTCGTCTCGCACTTTCGCCCGTCGCACCGCTCGTCAGCTCTTTCAAGCGCTTAAAAATCCGTCCCGCGCGCGCGCAATTCTCCAGGTAATCGCCTTCGCGCGCGTGCTCTGACAATTCGTCTATGAATGACATGATCCCTTGAATGTCCGCCATCGCCGGATCCTCGGGCTCCAAGAGTTTCAAGATTGTCTTATACTCGCGCTCGTCTTCGCCCTCGCTCGCCGCCCATCGATGCACGACGCGGATCATCTCTTCGTGATCCTCGCCTCGCGGCATCGGACAGTCTCGATCCAACGCGTACGTGAAACACGCCGTGTATCCCTTCATCGCCGCGTTGGCGATGGTGCGCCAATCCCACTCGGCACCGTGTTCTCTCGCCCACGTCAACACGTCCAAGTGTCCGTTAAACGTCGCGCCCGCGCACACCTGCGCGTCCCACTCCACCTCTCTCGACCGCAGCCACTTCAATTCCTCCAAATCACCGCGTCGCGCCACCAACGCCGTCGTCGCCGCCCCGCACGCGCACCGCTCGACGCAATACCGCGCCACCTCTCGATACCCTCCCTCGTACGCCTCCACCACCGACTTTTCATCCATCTCGCACCCGCGCGCCTCGGCGAGCTCGCGCACGAGGTCCATCGATCCGCTCGCCGCCGCGCAGCACATCGTCCACGGTCCGATCGCCGCGCCGGCGTCGACGAGCGCGACGACGCGCGCGAGATCGCCCGCGCGCGCCGCCACGTTCACCTCGGCGTCGGGCGGCGACGGGTCCGCCATGCCGACGAGTGACGCGCGAGAGATGATGCGAGTCATGGTAAAGTGGGCACCTGGGACACTTTATCGAACGCGGCGCGCGCGCATGGACGAAGCGCGCGGTTGTATACGGGGACGGCCGGTCGAGACGCGCGAGGGCGCGGAAAGAAGTGGTTTTCGCGTCGTATGCGTGCGGTGCTATCGCGCGGTGTGTGATTACAGATCGTCGGCGGCGCGCGCGCGAGGCGGTGGTGTGATGCGAACCTTGAGCGCGTAGTCGACGTAGGCGACGTCTCGCGCGAGACGGCCCGGGAGGTAGAAGACGCGGGAGAGCACGGGCGTGCGGAGAGGGTCGATGAAACGCTCCACGGCGACGTCGTGCCACTCGATGCCGTCGAAGTGGGTCTGGGAGTGGAGATTTCCGGTGCCGAAGTCAGCCTCGACGAGGAAACGACACTCGGAGGGATCGACGTATTGGGCGGGATGGGCGACGTTGTCGTCGTTCAAGCCGACGGGGGTGTGGGCGGTGCCGCCCTTGTCGCGATTGAATGGCATGGGCAAAGCGCCACCGAAGTCGGTCTTGATGAAACGGAGGCGGTAGTGCTTGGAGGGGAAGTGGTAGGAGCTCGGGAAGCGGTACCACTCGTCGCCGACGCACACGTTAATTTCGTGATCGTCCTCCCCGTTCATGTACTCTGTCGCTAAATAGCCGGGCCACACCTTGCCGTCCTCGAAGCCCTTCGGCGTCGGGAGCGAGTTGTAAATCTTCGCCGGGGCGCCGTAATACGTCATCAGCGCCGCCGTGCGAGACAAGGAGAGCAACGACGAGACGAGCAAGACCGCGCACACCACTCCGATGACGACAGTCTCGAGCACTCGCGACTTGGCGCGGCGACTCATCAATAGCACGCCCTCGGCGACGGAGCCGAGAGCGATGGCGGCGCTGAGACAAATGCTCGGATAAATCATGTACAGGAACCTTTCCTCTTTGTGCGGGATGGATGTGAAGAAGGCGGCGACCAAAGGAAACGGCGAACATACGAAAATCATCGCGCGCCAGTTGTTTCTGTACGCGTTGATATTCTTCAACGCGACTGCCGTGTCGTTCTTGCTACCTTGAAGAATTTTAATCTTGAACAGCTGTCGTTCGTGCCAAGCCTTCATGGCCACCGCCGCCGCGATGGAAACCGGCGCCATGAGCGCCAACACTCCCGTGAGCTGGAAATTCAACGCTAAATTTTTCATGTAGAAACTCTTCGCCTCCGTCCCATAGAGATCGCTCTTATCGTTCATGATGTTGTAATCCAAAAGATTGAACACCGAACTCACCAACTTCAAGTGACCCTTGGGGCTATACATGTACGAATCAAACGCCACCGACACGGCGGCCGCCGCCGTCGTCGTCGCCAAAACTGTGCCCACCGTCTCCGCGAATCCGACGCCGTAGATGGCGTACAACCCGAACGGAATGGCCGCAATGCCACTGAACGGCCAACCGAAGACGACGGCCATGACGCACGCCTTGCACGCTCGTCTGTGCTCTCTTCGCAGCGCCGCTGCCGTCGCCGCAGTGACGCACATCATGGCGAACGAACTCGGCAAAAACGCCGTCGACGCGATCGCCATCCCGGTGTTCGTGGCGAATATCACCATCAATATCACACCCGTGATCGCGCTTCTCCCACTCACCGCGTCCACGAGATCCGCCTCGCAGTACGCGCTCGACGCGCCCAACGCCGCGCGCACCAGCGCAAACGTGGATCTCCCGTCGTCCGGCCCAAACAGCGCCCTCCCCACCATCGCCACCGGGTAATGCATCGCCAGATACGCGTACGACCGAAGCGCAAACTCCCCGCCGTGCTCCCACGTCTGCAAACCGTGTCCGTGCGTGAGGTAGTGCAACGGCTCCCAGAAATTGAACGCCTCATCGCAATCAAACGTCGTGAAATTCATCGCGCACACGATCGCTCGCGACGCGAGGATGACGCAGAGCGCGCGATGAAACGGTTTCTCCATCCTCGTCGCCCTCCCGTCGCGCGCGCGCCGACCTCTGGGGTATCCACGCGGGTACACGTCGTCATCATCGTGTCATCGACGCCACCCCGCGCGCGATCGACCCCCGAATCTGCGTGCCGCAGCACGGACCGCCACACGGACGCGCGCGACCGCGCGCAGACGCCGCCGCGCGCGCGAACGCACGTCAAAGAAATCCTTCGTCATGGGCGCGTCGTTCGAGGAATCCGTCATCGCGCTCAAGAGCATGTTCCCGGACGTGTCCGAGGTCGTCGTGCGCACCACGCTCGAGGCGCGCGACGGACACATGGAGAGCGCGGTGGAGAAATTGCTCGCGATGTCGCGTCGCGGGGGCGGTGGACACGGTGGGAAAGATTACGGACAGTCCGGCTTCGGCGCGCCTGGGGCGATGGGGATGTCGCCGAGCGCGTACGATGGGAGAAACGGGTGCGTGCGACGATATCTCTGGGTGGGCGCGCGAGAAAACCGCATCATCCGGAAAGCGCGTCTGGAGAGCGCGCGCGACGCGTGCGAGGATGCGCGCGCGAGTGATGATGATGCGAACGTTTTCTCGCGTCGAACGCGCGCGTCGTCGCGGACGCGGTCGAGGACGCGAGGCGCGAGGGTGCGATCGAACGCGCGGGGGGATCGTGGGCGCTCGGACACGTGCAGGGTGGTTTGGTGTTTGCGACGGACTGGAAGAGACGACTGACGAGCGTCGCGGCGCTTTTTTATCGCTCACGCAGTGGGTACGGTGGAAACGGATCGGGAATGGGTTCGTCGGATTATTACTCGAACGTTCCGCCGCCGCGCGAGGAGGAGGATTCTATGTGGGGCTGGCTCACGGGCGAGCAGGGCGGCGGGTCGAACGACGAGACGTGGAATTGGATCTCGAATCAGATGTCTTACCTCGCGCTCGAGGCGTCTAGACAGATTAAAGGGGTGACAGACGCCATCGCGGAGGAAATTTTGGGTCCGCCCGAAGAAGAGTTAGGGGAAGAAGTAGAAGAAATCACAGAAGAAGAGCGCGAGAGAGCGGACGTCGTCTCGGGCGGCATGGGAGCGCAGGCGAACCGAAGAACGACTCAAGCGAAGAGTGACGCGTCCAAAACGAAACCGAAGAAACCGGCTCGGACGCAAGAATACGACGATGAAGAAGAAGATGATGTCCTCGGAGGTGTGCTCAATCTCCTCGGTTTGGAGGACGAAGAGTACGACGACGAACCTTACGTGCGCCGCGACTCGAAGAAGGATAAGTGAGCGGCGCACATTTGCGAACGTCATGTAAAGTAGTGATCAATTTGTTATCCTCATTCCCCAAAGTACACCGTCAATCAAGCTAGCAACACAGCAAGGCGCCCGCGCGCTCGACGGATTCCTCGAGGGAGAGCTCCGACATGTCCGCGCATGCGTCGTCCACGGCGGATTGAAACGACGACGAACTTGCGACGCTCACGCGCGGTGTACGTTCGGGTAGCGACGTCGTTTCGGAGGATGTCGACTGTTCTCTTCGCTTCATCGCGTCTTCTTCGATGCGTCGCCATCGACGACGTTTTCTTTGTAAAGCTCTCAACTTTTCTCGAGCTTCTTCAGCCTCCTTGGCGACGACGAGTCTGTGTAGTCGATCAAAGTACTCATCATCCGTTCTCTTTCGCGGCTCTGCATTCACGTCGACGGAATCGTTCCAATCAGGCTTCTCGTTTGCGCGACGCGGCGGCGGCGAAGTTGCGCTTCTCTTGACAATCTTCAACTTTGCCGCTCGTCTCTCGCGGCTCCTCTTCGCCAACACCGCCGTTCGCGCCGCGTGGCGCTTTCTCTGACGTTCATTCATCGAGCGCGCGACGTCGATCGCGCCAACATCGACCTCTCTCTCCCCATCGTCCCTCCTCGGCGTCGCGCGGTTGACTTTCGTTGACTCTGGCGCCGCGACGACGACGTTCTGCGTCACCTCCACCGTCTGCATCCCGACCATTGGACGCGCTCGCACGCCGTACACGACGCCTGGTTTATTCCTTTTCGTCCGCAACGCCTGTCGACACTCACGAAGCGCCCTCTTCGCGTCTCTCAACTCGCTTTCCCATCGCCGACACTCCTCGCACGCCGACTCCGCTTGCGTGCCCGCGTTCCTCGTCTCCACCCGCTCCGTCCCCGTCCCCGCGTCCGACCTCGCGACCGCCACGGGGGAGAACGACGTCGTCTCTCGCATCGCCATCGCCGCCCTCGCGTCCGCCGCCGCCATCTCTCGCACGGCGTCCATGAACGTCGTCGCGCGCGTCTCGATTCCTCCGACGACACGAATCGCCACGTCGTCGCCCTCGACCGCGCGCTCGAACCACGCGCTCGGACTCGGCGCCGGCGCGAAAGACATCTCTCTTTAAAGGACGATTCGCCCTCGCGAGGGCGACGGGCGCCGATCGTCGCGTTGTGACGCGCGGGGCGGGCGGATTGGTTTTTGACCCACTCAGACGCGGGACGGCATTCGCGCGCGCGAGGGCGACATGCTTCGTCATGCGCTTCGAAGATGCGTGCGGGCGACGACGCGCGGTGCGATGTCGTCGTCCGCGGCGCGCGCGCGCGGCTTCGCGGCGTCGTCGGCGGTCGGGGACGGATTCAGGTACGAACCGCTGTTCGATGTGCGCGCGCCCAAAGACGTCGAGTGGCGGCTCGTGACGACAGAGGGAGTGTCTGAGACGCGCGGACAGGACGGTGAGATGTACGTCAAGGTGGAGCCGAGCGCGCTGCGAGCGCTGGCGGCGCGCGCGGTGCGAGACGTGAGTCACCTCTTGCGACCGGGACATTTGCAACAGCTTCGGAAAATTTTAGACGACCCGGAGGCGTCGAAGAACGATCGATTCGTCGCTTTGGAGCTGTTGAAGAACGCGTGCGTGGCGGCGGGAATGATTTTACCGGGTTGTCAAGACACGGGCACGGCGATCGTGATGGGAAAGCGAGGCGGAAGAGTGCTCACGGATGGCGAGGACGAAGCCGCGTTGAGTCGAGGCGTGTACGACACGTACACGACGACCAATCTGCGATATTCCCAAGTCGCGCCGCTGACCATGTTCGAGGAGAAGAACACCGGCAACAACTTACCGGCGCAGATCGATCTGTACGCGACCAAGGGTGATGAGTATCACTTTCAGTTTATGACGAAGGGCGGCGGGAGCGCGAATAAAACCTTCTTATTTCAACAGACCAAGGCGGTCTTGAACGAGGCGAGTCTGATGTCCTTCTTAGAGGAGAACATCAAAACCATCGGTACGAGCGCGTGTCCACCGTACCACCTGGCGATCGTCATAGGAGGCCTGAGCGCGGAACAAAACTTGAAGACTGTCAAGATGGCGAGTGCCAGGTATTACGACAACTTGCACACATCCGGAAACGAGCTCGGCCGCGCGTTCAGAGATTTGGAGTGGGAGGAGAAGATTCACAAGTTGACGCAGAAGATGGGCATCGGCGCGCAGTTCGGCGGCAAGTACTTTTGTCACGACGTGCGCGTGATTCGTTTGCCGCGACACGGCGCCTCGTGCCCGATTGGCATGGGAGTCTCGTGTTCGGCCGATCGTCAAGCCCTCGGCAAGATCACGAAAGACGGCGTCTTCATCGAGGCGCTCGAAAAGGATCCGAGCAAGTACTTGCCCGACGTCCAAGAGGGCGATCTCTCGAACGAAGTGGTGCACATCGATTTGAACAAACCGATGTCTGAAATCCTCGCCACGCTGAGCCAGTGCGAGGTGACCACTCGACTCACGCTCACCGGTCCCCTCGTCGTCGCTCGCGACATAGCGCACGCCAAGTTGAAGGAACGTCTCGACCGCGGCGAAGACTTACCGCAATACATGAAGGACCACGCGGTGTACTACGCCGGTCCCGCCAAGACCCCCGAGGGTATGGCGAGCGGTTCCTTCGGCCCCACCACCGCCGGTCGAATGGACTCCTACGTCGATCAATTTCAAGCTGCCGGCGGGTCCATGGTCATGCTCGCTAAGGGTAATCGCTCCAGCGCCGTCACTCGCGCGTGCAAGACCCACGGCGGTTTTTACCTCGGTTCCATCGGCGGTCCCGCCGCCATTCTCGCGCAAAACAACATTAAAAAAGTCGACGTCCTCGAGTTCCCAGAGCTCGGCATGGAGGCCGTCTGGAAGATTCACGTCGAGAATTTTCCCGCATTCGTCGTCGTCGACGACAAGGGTCACAACTTCTTTTTGAAATGGACGGGATGAGCCTCTTCGCGCGCCCACCGAATCCCGGCGCCTGCCTCGCCTCGCTCGCCTCGACGAGATCTCATCCTCATCCGCCCGTCCCCACACGACGACGCGCGCCTCGCCATGACGCACCCCTCGCCGTCGGCGTTACAACACGTCGACGTCAACGTCACCGCACCCGACGTCGACCGCGACGACGCCGAGACGACGACGTCCACGAAGCGCGACCGGATTCAAACCGCGGTCGCGACAGGTGCCGACGACGCGACGGATGCGGACAAACGCGCGCGCGACGACGGCGACGACGAGACCGAGACCGAGACCGCCGACGCCGCCCCCGCGTGCGCCGCCAAGAGACCGAAACCCGCGAGCACCAAGGAACGCGCGCCGAGAGAGATGAATGTCGACGCCCTCCCCGAGGCGCTCAGGGATTGGAAACGAGACGCCGAGCTCGGGTTGTCGAATCTGTGGGGTCGACAGCGCATGCGGTTGTTGGATTGGTTTGAGACCAAGGCGGTGATAAATACGTGCATCGTGTCGTGCCCGGCGGCGGCGTTGCGAGAGAAGATGCGGGCGTTGCGAGATAACGGGGTGTACGGAAGCTCAATGACGCCGTATTTACATCTGTTGCGAGACGTCTTCGACGAGACGGACGCGTACGCGGATGATTTGGATGAAGAGTTGGATTTTAATGACTTTTTTGACGAGGAGAGCGAGAGTGAGGAGGAGAGTGAGAGCGAGGAGGAGAGCGAGAGCGAGGAGGAGAGCGAGGAGGAGAGTGAGGAGGAGGACGTTCCCGTCGTGGCGCGGTCGAGAGGCGAGGCGACTGAACCGCAGGCGGCGGCGGAACCGCAGCAAAAGGTTGGCGCGTCTCGATCGGCGCCGAGCGTCGAAGAGATGAGCGAGATCAAGGCTAAATTTAGTCGATTCGGTCAGTTCCTCGGACAGTATTTCACCGAGAAGCGTCTCGAGGTTGAAAAGATTGAAGCCATCGTCGACGCCGCCGCCGCGGAGGGCTTCAACGATCCGCAAGAGGTGAACAAATTCTTAGAAATCATGCAGCGACAGAACAAGATCATGTACGACCAAAACGAATGGACGGTCTACATCATTTAGGCGCGTCTCGGGGCTTCGTGCCGTAGCTGTGCCATGTAATACGAGCGATTATACACGACACTTTTATTGTATCGCCTTGTATTCACCGTCGAGGCGCGTCGGTGGAACCGATTCGCGCGCACACCGGAGGAGGCGCGTTCGAGCGCATTCGAGGCTCGGCGCGAGGAGCACGAATGCGTGTGTGTTCCGGAACGGAGATATCGTCAACACACGTGCTGACTCGGACGTGTGCATACTATATTTTCGCAATGGGTCAGGACTCGTCGCGAGTCCCTCAACACCCACCGCGAGTCCCTCGACGCCGCCGCGCGAGAATCCTCCCCACGCGAGGATTCTCTCTCCCCGAACGACGTTTCGCGACGCGACGCGACGAACGAACGAATCACCGATCGCATCATCATGTACGACACCGTCCCCGAAGAAACGCCGTTGACGCGACGACGCGCGTCCGGACCGTCGTGGACGACGATCGCCGTCGGACTCGCGGGGGTGGTTGGCGTCGCGCTCGTGGCGACGAGCGGCACCGCGATCGCGCCCACGCTCGGTGCCGGATTTCCGGTTCCTCGGTGTCCGAAGGCGGATTGGGTGGACGATTCCAAGTGCGCGCCGAACGCGGCGCTCGGCGCGATCGAGATCGAACATCGAGGCCGCGCGCTTCTCGGCTCCAAAAAGAAATTCCGAAGGTGCGCGAAACTACCCGCGCGTCCAAAGTCGGCGGACTCGAAGAGCTGTCACGGCCACGGAATTTGCCACGAGGCGACGTCCGCGAGCGGTAATAAACCCTTCTGCGACTGCGACGCCGGGTACGGGGGCAAGCACTGCGAGACGAAAATTCTCAGCACGCTCGACTTGAGCGTCAAACTCGCCAGCGTCGAGGAAGAATTGGAAAAGTTAAACGCCCAAATCGCTGACGCGACCTCCGAGGAAGAAAACCAGTGAGTCCACCTCGACGACGATCGTCATCGATAGACGACGACGACCCGCGCGCGAGCGCGAGCGCACGACACGACACGAATAAACGTAAACATCACCCCGCCTGCACCCTTGTTGTTGTACATGCCAATTTTCGAGATATTTACCTATTTTCCCACCGTTCACGACTCGTCCGCGAGTCCCTCCACACCAATGCACCCCTGTCTCACGGCACCCGCGCGCGTCGGCGAAAAGTCGGCACCCTCGACCGTCCGCCACTTCTCGACGCCTCGCTCGACGACCGCGACGTCGCGTCGCGGTCGATCTCCCGTCGACGCGAGAGGGAGAATTTTTTCGCGCCGCGTCCTCGCGCGTCTCGCGACCGAGATCGTCGAGCGTCGAGCGTCGAGCGTCGAGCTCTCTCGCGGTCGCGATCGATGCCCGCGGTGGATGACGACACGAGCGACGCCGAGCGCGACGACGTCGACGCGCGCGCGCGCGACGAGGGCGTCGATGATCGTGCGGGCGCCGCGTGTCTGATGACGATGTCTCGGTCGACGCTCACGGAGACGGAGCGCGCGCGATTGGTGATGAGGAGACGGATCGAGGCGGAGACGGCGCGGGCGCGCGAGGCGTGGGACGCGACGACGCGCGCGGCGAGGCGCGCGAGGGAGGCGGTGGAGGCGCGAGCGCGAGCGCGAGAGCGCGCGGAGGAGAAGGCGCGCGTCGTCGAGGCGGAAGAGCGCGCGCGCGAGAGCGCGGCGAGAGAGGCGGAGGAGAGAGCGCGCGAGAGCGCGGCGCGCTCCGAGGAGAAAGAGGTGGAGACGAACGCGGGCTGGATCGCGATGTGGCACCACGCGCTCGGGTGTGAAACGAACGCGTGCGTCGTTTTGCATTGCGCGCGAGCAAAGGCGGACGCGACGCACATCAGGGCGTGCGAGGACGAGCGGTGCGCGAGGTACGGAGCGGCGGGGAAGTGTCAAAAGTTGCGCGACGCGTGGGAGAGCCATCTGACACACAGATTCGACGAGTGTCTGACGTGTGCGAAGGTGTGCAAGCTCGTGCGAGAGAATAGGGCTATGTTCACGATTTCTCCGGAGAGACGTCGCGCGGCGGCGGCGGCGCCGACGACGACGGCGCCGACGGCGCGCGAGGGAGAGCATGAAAACGCCGCGCCGGCGCCGACGACGGCGCCGACGGGGAGCGAGACGACGGCGCCGGTGGACGAGACGGTGGATGTCGACGCGAACAGATCGGTGATTGCGCGTGCGAACGTGGACGACGAGAACGAGAACGACGACGACGAGGAGGCGATGAGCGATATAACGCGAGGACCGACGCACGAATCGTTGGAAGAAGAAGAGGAAGAGATTCAGTGCACGCAGACGCAAGAGCACGACGACGCATATCTTGAGGAGATTCAGTGCACGCAGACGCACACCGAATCGCACGAACTCGTGCAGTCCTCCGCACAGGATTTGATCATCATAGACGGCTCCGACGACGAACGCGACGAAGACGCGGAGAGAGAGAACGCCGGCGACGACGACGACGACGGTTCCGCGAGGAAAAAACCGAAACTCTCGCATTCAAACTACACAATGGCTCAAGTCACGTCAATGGTCTGTTCGTACGCCGCAGATGAAGGCAAAGACCTGGAAGAAATATTTTCTCACATCCGACAGTGCGCCGCGGAACGCGACCGCAATCGAGTTCAACGCGACCGCCGCCGTCTCGAGATGCGCGCGTCTCGCCTTGGATGACACATTTAAATTATCTATATTTGTAATCACTCTTGTACACGCACACGCGCGACCGTCTCTGTGGACCGCGCGATTCCACGCTCTGCGCGACACCGGTTTTGAGTTTAAAAATTTCCTCGAGCTGTCGCGATCTTCACGCACTTCTCCGCACACGCCGACGCGCCGAGCGACGCGCGCGCCGGAGACAATGTCAGGCGATCAGCGCGCCGAGCTCGCGAGACTCCGCGACGCAGTGGCGCTCAGGATCGGCGATGCGGCAGCCGTGCGTCGCGTCATCGACGACGATTGGCGCGTCGTGCTTCACGCGCGCAAGAGCGGCCCGAAAGCCGGAGAGACGTATCGCGAGTGGTACACGGCGACCGGGGAGAAGATGCGGAGCCTGCGCGAGGTGTGCGAGGTCGTCGAGCGGGCGATGGCGACGCGGAGAGGTGGGAAGACGACGACGAGTAGGAGCGCCAAGACGAAGAGCAAAGGGAAAGCCAAGGGCGCCGCCTCGACGACGGATGGGCGAAAGAGAAAGGCGATCGAGACGACGACGAAAGCGAGCGATGAGGCGCGCGAGTTGGAAAAATTTTGCGCGGACGTCGCGCGGGCGATCGGGCGGGACATACGAGACGATGGGTGGGAGGTGGAGGTGGTGACGCGAAAGGGCGGCAAGTTGCAAGGACAGACGTATAAGGAGTTCATCGCGCCGTGCGGGAATAAACTGCGATCGATGAAGGAGGTGATGACGTATTTGGCATCCTTTGCGGCGCCGGTGGGGAAAAAGGCGCGCCCGAACGAGCGAGGGGCGCGAGAGACAGACGCGCCGAGTCAAGATGAACTCGCGGCGTTGGAGAGAAAAAACGCGGCGGCTCATGCGGCGTTGATCACCAGAGCCGTGCCAGCGGTGCCGGAGCGCACGCAGACTGTGAACGTCACGGGATTAGAGTTAGACGACGATATGGACGAAGATCGGTTGGTGGTTGAATTTACAAACGTCACCGGGTTTGAACCGGTGTACGATTCGGTCGAGGAGCTTCGCGGGATGGTGAACAAGGAGCGAGCTCGAGCGGCGGTGAAAACGATCGACACGTCTCCCACGTTCAAGTTCAATCCAACGACGCGTAATACGCCGCGATTTTCGCTCGTTGAGCTCCCGAACGGTGCGGGTCTTACCAGGGAGGAGGAAGAGAGTAAACGCGCCGATCAACAGGCGTTGATTCAAAAAATGAAGGCGGCGGCGAGTGGGTATAACGATGCCCTCGCGCTTGGCGACGTTTCTAACGCGGATTGGCGAGGAGGTGGACGTGTGCCTAAATTTCTAGGCAATACGTCAGTCCCGGACATCGTCCGTGGAGGCACGCGCGCGGGTGCGGCTCCAAAGATTGCCGGCACCGAGGCTGAAATCAAACTATTGCCGAGCGCCGCGACGCAACTAGTTGAATCGGAAGACAAGCCGCCGATCGATCCTTCGGATACCAAAGAGGTCACCACGTTGAAGGCGGCCATGCACACTGGTGCGGTCCCAGAGGAGACGCGTTGCCGGGACGATGAACGCGCCAAGGTGATCGACCTGATTCAAGGCTGTCTGCGGGATCATAAACCGGGGAGCTTGTATCTCGCTGGTTTGCCTGGTACCGGGAAAACCTTGACGTTGAAGGATGTACAGCGCACGACTGAGAAGTGGGGAATCGCTGGGAAGACGAGGCCTCGAGTTGTTTTCATAAATTGTATGTCCCTGCGAGATCCCAAGTCGATCTTTGGCGTGATTTTAGAGGAGCTCGGCGAAAAAGTCACCGCTTTCGATCGTAAGCCGACGAATGAAGCAATCGAATTCAGCGATGTACCGGAAGTCATCGCGCTTCGTCGAGCCGTGACGGAGCTCAACGGTGGGATGTGTATCATTTTACTCGATGAGATGGATCAACTCGTGACAAGGGCTCAAGACGTATTGTACGAATTATTCGCGCTTCCTGCGCTCAAGGAATCACGATGCGTTCTCGCGGGTGTATCCAACGCCATCAACCTCACGGATCGAGTGTTGCCCAGACTTCGCGCGCGCGGGTGCGAACCTGCGCTCGTGACGTTTTCAGCGTACGATGGTAAACAACTCAAGGTGCTTCTCAAACAGCGTCTCGCGAAACTGCCGTTTCGGGCGTTTGAGGACAGCGCGCTCGAACTTTGCTCGAGAAAGGTCGGCGCGGCGACGGGTGACATGCGAAAGGCGCTCAACGTGTGCGCGACCGCCATCGACATGTACGTTCGAGAAGCGACGCAACCGCCAGAAGATGGCAGCGAGCTGGGACCGGTGGAGAAGGGCGTCGTCAAAATCTCTCACATGGCGCGCGCGCTATCGAAAACATACACATCGCCGATGGTTGATTCCATCCGCGCGCTCCCACAGATGCAACAGATGGTTTTGTGCTCTGCCGTAAAACTTTTGAGCAACTCACCGACGATGGAGACAACCATCGGTGCGCTGCACGATCGATACGTCCTCGTGTGCAAATCGGCGGGCGTGAAGGAACTACCGGCTGGTGAATTTTACAACATGTGCTCGGCGCTCGCCGATCACTGTTTACTCAAGGTGGCGAACGCAAACAACGACCGTCTGCGCAAAGTACGGTTATTAGCGACGAAAGATGACGTCGTCTTCTCCCTGCAGGGCGTCAATTTCTTCAGAAATTTACTACAGTAGGCGTGTGATGTACATCGAGACGAGACTTCAATGCAGACCCCTCACTTTTCGACGCACGACGTCCAAAGTTTCTGACTCGAAAATAAGGATTCAATGTCTCACGTTCGATCAATCCTGCGACCCGTGGCGCGACTCGGCGCGGTGAAACGCGCGCGATTCGGCGTGAAAACCAGTCGTTCCATCATTCGCGCCGAGAGCACCAGCGAGCAGCCTCCCTCGGGAGCCTTTGTTCGCGGTCAAGCGCAGTTTTCAAAGTTTTACCCGCAAGAGGCGCGTGATTTCACGTATTCTCGTCACATCATGCTCGCCATCGACGGCACGCACGCTTCGGAGGACGCAGCGCGCTGGTGCATGCAGAACATTACGCGGTCCGGAGACTTGCTTCATTTGATCCACGTGGCGACGCCCGAGACGCTCAATCTGTTTAGCATCTCCGGTCCTCCCGGCACGGAGCTCGCGATGGACGTTGATTGGGAACGACGCGATCAATTTTGGGGGAGCGTCGTGCGCAGAACGGAAAGGTTGCTCGACTGCACGATGACAAATATCGTTGCAGAAGACGCGAGCGGATTGGATGAGAAATTCGTCCGACCTCCCATCGAGCTCGACGCCATTCTCGATCAAACGTGGGCGCCCGTGGGAGAATTGTTACTCGAAAAAGCGAACGAGTGCGGGGCTGAGATGATCGTCGTCATCAAGCACCACAAAAATTGGATCGAGCGAACGCTCACGGGATCGGTGAGCGATTTCGTCATCGATCAAGCAAAACAAGCTGTGGTGGTCTACCACGCCGAGATGCCGACGTCCGAAGACGTGATTTCTGATGAAGAGAGTAAACAAATGGACGTAGAATCGCGTGAACAACCTCGATGACCGCGTGACGAGGGTAAATCAACAAGATTGAAGACGACGATACGATAAGAGAGACGACGACGATGCGTTCTTTACTCGGTTTACACTCCGTTTACATGGCGATCGTGCTCAGTGCGCGAGAATTTCGCGAACGTACTTGTAAGAATTACTCCAAACCGCTTTACAGAGATCGATCGGAAGGCTTTCTTCTTTATTTTTGATATTCTTATCGGCGCCGCTCTGAAGGAGAAGATTGACGATTTCCACGTGACCGCGCATCGCCGCCCAGTGTAACGCCGTGTTATCGCCACCATCGAGCGCGTTCACGTCCGCGCCCTGTTCGATGAGAAATTTAACCGTGTGATAATGTCCATTGTGCGCGGCTCGATTCAACGCCGTGTCCTTCATCAACCCGCTCTGTTGAATATCCGCGCCCTCGCTCAGCAACAGCTCCGCCACCTTGGTGTGCCCGTTACCGGCCGCGAGAACCAACGGCGGATCACCGCAGTGATCGCACTCGTTGATCGGCGCGCCCTCGTGAATGTGTTCCTTCACCCAATCGTAGTATCCATCGACGCAATCGCGCCAAATGTTTGATTTCTCAGGAATGAATCGTCCCGTCTGCGGTTCGAGCGATCGCGCATTCGTCAGTCGAGGCGTCGTCGAAGCGTCGCGCGTCGCGTCGCGCGCACCACGAGATCGAAGGGCATTTTCGCCGTCTATTCTATCGTCGCGCCGCGTTCGAGCGGAACCACCCGGCGTCGTCGAGTGTCGCGCGCGTCTCGAACATGGCGAGCGAGCGTTTTTCATTTGTAAAACGCTCCTCGGCGTCTCGAAACGATGTAAATGAATGTTTGCAATGTCAGTGCGTTTGGTTGAATATTGGTTGAATATGGCAATGTGAGTGCATGCGCTGGGCGCGACTATCGATGAGACGAGAGAGGATCGATGCGCGAGCGCTCTATTTCGTCGGATCGATGAGTTTCTTGGGCGGACGCGACGCCTTTTCCACCACGCCGCTCGTGCCGAAGCGTTTGCGCAAGACGGCGAGGACGTCCTTCATCTCGACGCCCTGTTTATTGAGCATCACCATGGAGTGGTAGAGCACGTCCGCCATCTCGTTCGTCGCCGCTTCTTTGCCCTCGTTCTCTTCCCACGTTTGACAGAGCTCGCCAGCCTCCTCGCGAATTTTCTTACACAAGAGTTCCGGATTGTCCAACAACCGACGCGTCCACGAGGGCTTGGCGTCGTCGTCCACCTTCTCCACGCGTCTCGCCTCGATCGTCGCCTCCAACTCGTACAACGTCGTCAACGCCTCCTCGGCCGCGTGTCTTCCACCGCCCTCGCACGCCGCCGCGCCCTCCGGACCGTCCACGCGTTTATAATAACACGTGTGCGCCCCCGTGTGACACGTCGGCCCCGTCGGGACGCCCAAATAAATCAAACTATCCCTATCGCAGTCCACGTGCACGCTCTCCACGCCGATGAAATTCCCACTCGTCTCTCCCTTGCACCACAATTGCGATCGACTCCTGCTCCAAAACGTCGCCTTGTGGTTCCGAAGCGTGTACTCCACCGCCTCTCGGTTCGCGAACCCCTGCATGAGAATGGCCCCCGTGTCCACGTCCTGCGCGATCGCCGCCACCAATCCCTTATCGTCGTACTTTAATCCATCGAGGAAACTCTCCATGGCGTCGTCGCTCGCGTCCGCGGCGAGCGTGAACGCGCGCGCGCTCGCCTCGACGCGCGCGCGACGGAAGCCTCCCGATCGCATCTTCGTCGCGCCTCTCGCGCCGTGAAACGCGGGCGCGACGCGCGCGGGCGACGCGCGGGCGCGCAACATAATGGACACGTCTACACGTCTGCACGCGGAGACGGAAGACTCGCGCGAGACGCCGTGACGCGTCGCGGTGTCCCGCCGCCGCTATCTAAAAGCGTCCCCACATCGGTCGTCGTCACACGCGGGCGCGCGGCGTCCGCACCACCGCTCGCGCGCGTTTCATGGCGCTCCGACGCGCGGTGACGGCGTTCGCGTCGCCTCGCGCGCGCGCGGCGTCGCTCGCGTCGACGAGAGGACGAGACGCGAGGCGCGGGGGGCGCGTCGACCGACGATGGGCCGCCTCTGGGACGACAACGACGACGACGGACGACGACGACGCGAGACGGATGCGTCGCGCGATCGAGCTCGCGCGCGTCGCGGGGGACGCGGGTGAGGTGCCCATCGGCGCCGTGCTCGTGGACGAGGAGACGGGAGAGGTGGTGGCGGAGGCGGCGAACGCGTGCGAGGGCGACGGCGACCCGACGGCGCACGCCGAGATGCGCGTGATACGACTCGGGGCGGAGAAGTTGGGTGGGTGGAGACATTTGAAGCGAACGCGAATGTACGTGACGCTGGAGCCGTGCGCGATGTGCGCGGGAGCGATATTACAGAGTCGAGTGGGCGGGGTGACGTACGGGGCGAAGAATACGCTCTTGGGCGCCGACGGGAGTTGGGTGTCGATGATGCGACGAGAGTTCGTGGGTGAAGATGGAGGACCGGTGCGTCCGCACGCGTTCACGCCCGAGTTGGACGTGCGAGGAGGGGTGCTGGCGGAGGAGACGGGGACGCTCATGAAGGAATTTTTCAAGAGACGAAGGACGCTTGGTTCATGGTCGCCGAAGAGTGAGGACGAGAACGGCGACGTGGAGAGCGCGTAGCGTGACGGCGCGTTGAGTGTTGTTGTATTTTTAGAGTTGCTTTCATTATCCAATAAATGTCTATCTGTACTAAGTTTCAAAAGGGTGCTCATCTCGCGCCGGGATAGTCGTCGTCGTCGTCGTCGTCGTACGTTTCGTCGTCGTCGTCGTCGTCGTCAAACTTATCGCGAATCTTCATCGAGCCTCCCCTCATGTCCGAAGAGACTTCATCGAACGGGGCGCCGGAATCGTCGTCGTCGTCGTCATCGTTTTCGTCCAGATCTTCGTTTTCCAAACTATCGACGTCATCGTCGTAAAGTTCGCTGTCGGCGTCATCCTCTTCGTCTTCAAACTCGTCGTCGCCGGACATTCGCGCCTCCAGCGCCTTGGTGTAGCTCAAATTGGTCCCGTTGTCGTCCACGCCTGCGGCGAGCATCTCCTTTTCGTACTCGGACAATTGACCGACAAACTGGGACAGCGTCGGGTCTTTCTTGATATCTTCGATGTACCGTTCGCGATCGGCATTGGTGGCGTCCGCAGTTTTCGGCTCTTCCGTCAGTTCGCGCCCAGCGTCGCGGCACGCATCCTTCCAATCTTCGCCCGCGTACACGTTGATCGGAGATCCGTACGGATGCGGATGCCTACCGATCATGTGCACCAAATCTTGTCGAGTGGGCAAGACTTCGAGCGGGTACCTAAATCGCCACCACTTGCTGCGAATTTCCGTCACTTTGACCTCGAGCTCCGTGCCGATGTTGATGTGTTCGCGCAGTTTCATCCAATCTGTTTCGTTGATCGGGATCAACGCGTCAATCTCCGTACCGCAATCAACTAAGGCACCGTGGTACAAATCCATCGCCACGACGACGCCTTGAAGCACTTGGTCAATTTCGAGCGTGTGGTGCATGACGCGGGACACGTCGCCGAAGTGTCTCGCGGGATCCTTATCGATGCAGTCTGTCTCGATCGGTTCGGCAACCTCGAGGTCTTTCGTGTTGAGCGCGCGCTCGCGCAACCAAGACCTTTCGCCGCTCTCCATCTCGTTGTTTTGCACGCCGATAAACGACAGAGATCCCCCGTCGAGCGCGTTGGTGATTTCGTGCTGCGGAAGAGCGTCCCATCCGCCCGCATCCAACCACTCGTCGGCGTCTTCGCCCGTGCCGGCGTCCTGGATGTCCAACGTGGAGATGAGCTCCCAATCTCCGCTGTCTTGCGCCTCCCTCGGGTTGATGAGGTAGGGATGTTCCTTGGAGCCGTCTTGGAAAATGCGCTTGATCGCCGACGCATCCAAGCCGCCCTCACCATCCTCGCCGTCTTCGGGGTATTCGCCCTTCGACATCGCGTCCTCTTCCTCATCCTTGCGAAGAGCCTCGTCGAGGTTCTCCATGGCGAAGGTTAAGGGTTCATTGTCCATATCGGATTCGTGCATCAAACCCGCCTCGTCGTAAAAGATATCCTCTTCGATAAAGTGCGTCGATGACCGATCCGCAAAGTCCATAGCGACGAGTTCTTCGAGCTTCTCTTGCTTCTTGGCGCATTCAGCCTCGTAATCTGCCTGCTCCGCGACGGACATGGAATTGAATTCGTCGCAACGTTCGTCGTACCACGCTAGAATATCGTCGTACTCCACCCCGGTGCGCTCGACCAACTCGTAAATTTCCTTCTTTGACGGCGGGTACGTTTGCATATTCTTCACACGCAACCACCAATTGAGCTGACACACGTACAACGCTCGACCTTGTAAATTGCCGTTCTCGTCGACGAAGTGTCTCGACTTTTCCACGGCGACGTCTCGCTCCATATCCTCCAACTCGAGCTCCCCCGCGACGACGTCAATGTCCCCGAACGATCCACCGCTCGCGTTCCCGGAGTAATCCACCTCATCATCGTCCTCGTCATCGTCCTCGTCATCGATGAGATACCGTTTTCGATCGTCGTCATCGTCGGCATCGTCGGCGTCCTCGTAATACCGCCCCCTCGTCGTCGACCCCGCGCGTTCGTCATCCTCATCGTACATAGATCTCGCGAACCCACCACCGATGACGTCGCCCTCATCCTCCTCAACCTCTTCATCCTCCTCGTCCTCTTCGTCCTCGTCCTCTTCCTCATCCTCATCCTCGTACGCGTACGTCCCGAACCCGTCGTCCTCCTCCTCCTCGCCCTCCGCGTCGCCTCTCATCGCCGCCACCACCGCGCGTTCGCGGTCCCGCGTCGCGCGCCATCGCCATCCTCCAACGACGCGCATCGTCACCGTCGTCGCGATCGCCGCGCGCGCCGCGCGTCGTCCCCACCGCGACGCGTCGGCGTCACCGACAAAGGTCGCCGCCGCCGGTCGTCCCCGACGGCGGACGGTGACGCATCGTCGCATCGGCGTCATCGAGACGCGCGCGCGGTCGAGGACGCGCGACGACGACGCGTCGGAGGCGCGCATCGAGCTCGTCGACGACATGCCCTCGGTCGAGAGGGGGGCGCGCGACGGCGTGTGCGACGAGCTCGACCGCGCGAAGGGTTGCGCTTTTCGTCCCGTCGGGCCGCCGTGTGTGTGCCATTCATCGGACATGTGGAATGCGTTCGGTATCTTCAAAGTCTAAGAGAACATACGTGTGCGCACTTTGATAAAAATCACTCCTCTGTTTAGTAATGAGGTTTCATATTTTCATATGATTCGTATGTCCGAGTTTGTGCGCACGTATAATACATGGCGACACCCATCCACTGTCGTCGTTGTCGTCGTCGACCGCGCGGCGCGAGCTCGCGACGACTGACGACGACGACGACGACGACGACGACGACGACGACGACGACGGGCGTGATGGCGTTCGTCTCCGCCGCGACGACGACGACGGTGACGGTGACGCGCGCGGTGTCGATGCGTCGCGTCGCGCGGGCGCGTGGGGCGATCGCCGCGCGCGCGATGAGCGCGAACGGTGATAACCGCCGCGCGCGCGACGCGGTTCGACCGTCGACGACGCCGCCGTCGCTCGTGCGCGATGCGAAGGACGACGACGAGTGCGAGGTGGAATCTCGTGTGGACGTGCGCGTGGATAACGAGACGAAGAAGAGCGTGGGACGATCGGTGGTGGCGCTTCGCGCGCGATCGGTGCCGGGACTGATGCGAAGCGTCGCGTGGGTGCTCAACGGAATGGACCTCGTCGCGCACGAGTGTTCGATCGCGACGGACGCGGAGGGAACGGTGGAGATGACTTTTGAAGTCACCGAGCGCGTCGGGTCGAGCGGGACGGAGGAGCGAATGATCGAGGATCCGGCGCTGACGCGGGGACGGTTGTACGATTATCTGGCGAAGTGCGCGGCGGGCGCGGACGAGACGGATGAGGAACGTCTGTCGGAGGACGGCGTGACGGTGGATAACACTCGTAACGCTGATTCAACGTACGTGAGCGTGCGAATCGACGATCGAGTGAGCAGCGCGATCTCGTTGTATCCGATCGGGAACGCGTTCACGGGGAGCGGGTTGGTGGTTAAGAACGGCGTGCTCACCAAGGGCGTCGATCCGGTGACTGGATTGCCCATCAAGACGTGGGAGTTCGACGTCGTGCGTCAAAAAGATCGTAAAAAGTTACACAAGGATCAGTTACAGCCGCTCATGTACACGCTCGCGCTCGTGTGCTCGCCGTCGAGTTTCGGTCGGTCGCACGCGTTCACGTCGACGTGAGCGCCCCGCGACGACTGGTGTTTCGCGGCGACACTTCGGCGCCGGGAGAGTCCAGACGCGCGCGCATCGCAGCAAACCGCGCTAAGGTGATATTTATGTATGTTCCATCAACAATTTCAACGAAGAACGAACGATTTCATTCCGCTAGCAACGACGACAACGTTACATGGAGTTCAACGCCGCGCCCAACGCCCACGCCGCTTCGACGGGCTTCCCGTCGTACTCGATCTGCTTCACGAGCGTGAAATCTTCCCACGCGTGTCGCTGGAAACCCTTCGAGAGTAAAGCGTGCGCAAAGGTGAGATCCATGCACAAGTACGGGGCGTCTTTTTCCTCTACACCGTGATACTTGCTCCGCACACTCGAGAGCGGCACGCCGCAAGCCTTTTCGGCTGCGTTTTTAAACTCAGACACGCTCGATCGACCGTCGATCTCGTCGTCCGAGACGATGCCGACGTTGATGGCGCGATCCCACAGGTAACTCGACAGGTAGACGCGCTTACTTCCGAGACCGGGCGCGCCGCCCCACGCGCCGTTAAACGAGCACTCGTCCTTTGGTCCGTCGCAGTCTTTATCCAACCCGAGCGCGGCGGTGGTGGCGGCGAAACAGGCGGCGTAATCGCTCCCATTCTTCGGAGACACCGACCGATACTTCTCACCGGCGTACTCGTACACGTCATCGTGACCGAGGTGCACGCACGGCGACTCGCCGTCTTTTTTTGCCAAATCTAAAACCGCGGCGCGCGCCGCCATCAATCCGTGACCGAGGTGCGAGCGCGTGTACACGTCGAACGAGTGTCCCAGCGCTTTAAGTTTCGTGATGTATCCATCCGGCGCGCTCGCCGCGCTCTCGTTCCCGACTTGATACGCGAGTTGCACCGAACCTCCGCCCAAGTCCACCGCCGCCACGGTGTGAATGTCACCGTCGTGATCGATCCCGCCACCCTTGAGATTTCCGAGTAAATAATTCATCGTGAGCCATTGAAACGCGCCCTCGTCCGCACCGTCCATGATGGACACGCTCGACGCCGGATCAAACTTGAACGGGTACTCTCCGAGCACTTTCACGCACTCGGCAAGAATGTTCTTGGACGCGTCGCCCGGAAGCAAACGCAATCCCGCCGTCGCTCGAATCTCCACGCTCGTCCGCGCGCGCTCGCTCTCCGGCACCGTCTTCAACGCGATGTCCATCAACGCACGCAAAGAATCCGCCGCGCCCTTTGGATCGTCCGCCTTGGCGCTCAGACCCGGTTTCGTCGCCTCAAAGGTATCCTCGAGCAGTTTCAAGCCGTCGTCAACCTTTTTAAACGCAAACACGTGCACGCGACTTCCCGTGCTTCCCGCATCGATCACCACCGCGTACCGATTCGTTTCCGCCGTCGACATCGGCGTCGTCGTCGTCGTCGTTTCCGTCGTCGGCGGCGTTCCCGTCGTCGTTCCCGTAGTCGGCGTTCCCGTAGTCGGCGGCGTTCCCGTAGTCGGCGGCGGCGTCGGCGGCGTCCCGGTTCCGCTCGTCGTCACACCATTGTCTTCCTTCGGCGTCTCGACGACCGCCGGCGCGACCGTCGTCTCCTCCGCCTTCACCATCGTCGTCTCCTCCCGCGTCTCCGTCGGGGCCGGCGGCTCGTACTCCGTCGGCGCCGTCGTCACCGCCGTCGCGCGCAACCTCGCCACCGCTTCGTCTCCACCGAACCGTCTCGCCGCGCGCGACGCCGTCTTCACCGAACCCTCTCGCCGCGCGTGCGTTCGCGCGCGTCTCGACGCGTTCTCCCCGAACGCGCTCAGCGCGAGCAGGATGAACACGGGGACACCGATGACGGCGAACGCCGCTCGGGACGGCCCGCGGGATCGACGACCGGCCGATGGTCTCGACGCGGACGACGACGACGACGACGACGACGACGCGCGATCGCCGAGTGAGCCGACGCCGGCGAGCGAACCTCGTCGCGTGATGCCCATCATGGACGTTCCGATCGACGGGCGGGGCGTCGGCGTGTGCGGATGCGGACGCGCGCTCGGAGATGATTATGAATCCGTGGCGTTTTATCCACACGCGAGAGACGAGAGAGAGACGACGCGAGGGATGGACGCAAAGGTGAAAGTATACCGACGATGATTAGTATGATTATTATGATTATCAATGAATAGTGTACGCGACGACGCCGGCCGGTGGAGGACGCGCGCGCGGGCGTCAGACGGACATCGGCGATTCGCCGCGGGCGGAGACGACTGCTCCGGATTGGACGTACTGGAGGAGACTTCCGAAGCGGTCGGCGCCGAAGACGGCGTCGAATCGATACTTGCGAAAGAAGACCCGAGCGGCGTATTCCCACGTCGTGCGTTCGAGACGGTGGTGATCGAGGGTGGAGGAGTGAGGGATGTCGACGGTTTGTCGGTTGTGTTCGATGTCGTCCAGAAAGGCGGCGCAGACGTGTTGCCCGAGCTTGGACGGGAGGTTGTAGCGAACGACGTACTCCTTCCAAAAGAAGACGAACCAGGAGACGACGGAGGCGATGACGGCGGCAGAGGCGATGTAGAAGGGAACGTCCTCAGATCGGTCGGTGAAGGTGAGACCGAAAGTAGAGGCTTCACGCACGCAGAGCGCCCACGGAAGGGCGACGGCGGTCGCGAGAGCGATGCACATTCTCACTTGCGTCAACAGACCCTGGGCGAGCGCCATTTTGATGCAACTCTTCAACTTGCCGCGCGGTTCGTCGGATAACGGTTTCATCTTCGTGTTGAGGAGCAACGCGAGACGAATGATGTGGAACTGGACTCGAGATAACCAGAACAGGGCCAAGATGGCGGAGAGCGGGGTGACGAGACCGAACGAGTACGAACCCGCCGAGGTCAAGTCGGTGGACCACTTTTGCACCTTGACGCGAGCGGCGATGTTACCGATCGTGAAGACGATACCCGTGCAGAATGAGAGAAGCGCCGACAAAATGATGAAACTCGCGGTGTAACTCTCGTTCGACGCGATGGTGAAGCTCTCCAGATCAAAGGCTGCGCGAGCCAATTTCGCGTGACTCGCGCGCTCCGCGAGCGCTCGCGCGTCCCTCGCCGTCTCCGTGATGGCGATGTTCGCCGGCTTGTACCACGCCTTGGCCGAGGCGCGAGCGTTTGAGGGCGACAAGTCATCATCACGACGAAAGAGCAAGATTGGGTACATCAGGATGTTTATCCAGAACTTGACGAGGTCACCGACGTGAGACTTGGAGTAATTGCCCGTTCTGATGAAGCCAAATCTGATGTGACCGCGACGAATAGACTTTTCGAGCACGCGACGAAGCACGACGACGCGCTCGAATAAGCACTGCGCCTGCATATCAACAGCCGTTCCGGGTTCACTGCTCTGAGACCGCCAGTACATCATGTCTCGCACGACTTCGTGCATCTTCACGAGGTGATCTTGAAGATACGCGCTCTTGTAAAACGTCTCCGCTATGGCCACCGACACGAGATACTCGTCGAATTCAGAGCACGCTCTGTCGCCGTGCACGTCTTCCACGAAGGCTTCGAAGTGGTACAACAATTCTTTGGGCTCGGGGAAGTTGTAATACGCGCACATCTTAACGAACGCATCCATCATGGATCGCAAGTCGTTCACGTACGGACTCGCGTGCAGAGACTGTTTTTGAGCATCGCGCGACATGACGTCGTACGCGCCTCGTTCAGCCTGCTCGAACAAATTGTCCTTGTACGCGACGAGCCACTCTTCGTTTCTGTTCTTGTATCGACTCGCCCCGGTGATGGTACCGAAGGCGACGATCGGCGTGAACGCGGACAGCACGGCGGCGCTAAGCGGATTCGAAGTCGACAAGACGAGCGCCGCGGCGGCGAGCGCCGCGCTCATGGTGAGACCTTCGGCGAAAGCTTGCGTTTCGACAGAGGTGCTGTCGATGACGGAGTCGACCGGATTCGGCTGTTTTTCCGCGTAACTCGTGAAACGCAATCCATTTTCTCGCAAGAATGAGGCGTACTCGATGAGCTCTTGCGTCAATGCATCCAAGCTGTTCGCGATCCACACGTGTTTTTCCGTGAGCATCTTTTTCACGTCGTCGGAAATATTTGCGCGTTCGAGAAGTTCTCGCCACGGTTCGTCGCTCTCGCCGACCTTGTCGTTCGCCTCGGCGAGACGATCGCACAAGTCCATGCCGGTGAAGCTGGGATCCTTGCCAACCTCCTCCATGAAGACTTCGTAAATGACGTGAGACATTTGCTCGCTCAGCGCGGAGAGGTACGATTGATTGTCTTCGAGGCCTCTGGGGATGAGAGCCGAACAGAACTTCACCTTCCAGTCATCCGTCAGCAGTTGAGCGATGTCATTATCGCTCTCGCGACACTCGATGTACTTCGAATACAGATAGCGGACGCCCTCCTTGTACGGAAACGACGGTCGAAGGAAACCGTCGACGCCGTAGTTGGCGCCGGTACCGCGCGTGACGACTTCACCGTTCGACCAGTTGGTCGAGCTCGAGTACGTGCGGAAGCGATCTTGGAACGCTACGCCGATAATCGCGTCGCCGATAAAGTTGTTGAAGAGCATACTGTTGACGCACGCACCGGTAAGACCAGAGTAACGCATAAAGTGCGGGGTGCTCTGTTCATCGCCGCAGAAAGCGAAGACGTATCCCTTATCTTTGCTGTCCGAGCGCACGCGCATCGTGCGGTGATTGACGTAGTGCGCCACGGGGAACGTCGCCATCGAAACCTTTGATTCGGTGTTTCCGTTTGGCGCTCGAGTGAGGTTACTTCCTCGATACACCATGGTGGAGTTGGACATCTTGGAAACGTAACCTTCGACGTTGCGCACGACGGCGCCCGACACACCAGTCATGATGATATCGTAACGGTCGTTCGGTTGGTCGACGACTCTAAAGCTCTCGAATTCAGGCAAAGACCCAAGAGTGACCGGAGTCAACGAATCGATGAAATAAAGACGAGGAATGAACTGCTGTCCACCTGGGTTGTACACGTCGCCGAAGCGAATTGTCTCGAGAGTTGCGTCGTACCAGAGACGGTCGATCGATCTGGTGAGGGCACCCTTCAGGTTTCGTAACTTGTCCTCTTTCTTCTTAATATCTTGTGCGTTCTTCGGCTTGGAGTTCCACGTGAGCGTAGACTTGACCAATGAATCAACTGTCTTCGTTTTCCATTCGTCGTATTCTCTCGTCAACTCCATACCGAGGTAGAAGTTGTCGCCAGTCTCGAAGAAGCGCGTCTGCAGATGACGTCGGACGTAGGGAGCTTGCTTTGTGTGTTGTTTGACGAGCGTGCACATCGTCTGCCAAATTTCTGGCATTTCCGCAGAAAATCCACAATCCCTGATGAGACGCTCAAAGTGGAGACGCCAATCGACATCCTTGGTGATGAATTTGAGCATCTTCTTCGTGATTTTCTGAGAGTTGACAACCTTGGTAAAGTCACCGACGATGCGAGTGTTCTGATCCGTGTGACTGCGAATGTCATCGACCACTCTGCTGCGCCATCTCGAGTTACCAAAGTTGTGCATGCCTTGGCTCACCTTGAGTCCCGCGAGACAAGCCACGCCGTACGGCTCGGTCTGCGTGATTGCAAAGTGCACCGGACTGCCAGCGGGCTTACCGATGGCCTCGACGACGTGGTAGTGCTCGATGTCCAGCTCAAACTTCTGTGAGGCAATCTCGTTGTAAGGCAGCACCTCTTGCACATACTTTCCGTCGCTTCCGCGAATGACAGATTCGATGACCAAACTTTCCACCAAAGAGTGTGCCTTTGTATCCTTGTGATAGACGGACGGCAGCTTATTTGCAAAGCACGCAAAGTCGTCGTACGCAGAATTAATTGACTTGAATTCATAGAATTCCTTGTCGATATTGACACCGACAAGTCGATACGGTAAGCATTGCTGTTGATCCAAGATGTACACGGAATAAACTTCACCGAGTTTGAGATCCGTCGCCAAGTAAGATTTGTTGTACACGACGTCGACCACCTTCCAAGAGAAGGGTTCATCGGATGGAGATCCTTCGTTATTGACTTTACGCAGAATCAAGTCAGTAATCTTGAGCGCCTTGCCCGTTTTGATCAGCTTGTTTTGTCGTACGTCGTACTGCGCGCCGCTATTCGTATCTTGCGTCAGCAATCCACGAGAGAGACGTTGCGAAACGCCCACGTTCATCATATTCTCCAAATCCTTGATGGTGATCTCGATGAAGCCTTGCGACGGAAGCACGTTGCCGTAGTGTGAGCTCGTATCACCCGGGGTTGGAATGAAAACATCCTCGTAAATTGTACCGAGATGGAAACGAAGACACGCGATCCAGCGCGCGTCCAGTCGAACAATCTGCGCTCTTTCGAAAGTTGCGCCAGCCTGAGTGAAAGCATCGCGCGATTCATAGATGCGCATGACGCCATCGCTTAACAAGACGTTTTCGAGGCAGTGAAGGGTTGTGAGCAAACCAGTCGGACCGCCTCCGATGACAATCATCGACTGCGGCGGCACGGTGACAATCTTCTTCATTTTGAGCGCCGACAAGCGCGCCTCATCACTTTGCAAAGCTTCGTCGAACAAGAAAGGCGTGTACGATTTCTCCTCGTAGACAAAGTATTGCTGACCAAGTTTCAGCTCTTTCACGGTCACTTCGGTTCGCGTCGCAGAGTGCTTGATGGCTGATAAGACATTGAGACGAGCATCGTCGATTTCTTCGCAGTGGAATTGTGACAATACCAGCAGTTGTCGAAGTGGCGAACGCAAGAAGGACAACTCCATGAATGAAGCGTAAGAGAAAACCGTGCCATGGTCTAATTCGATCGTCATGAACGCCTTTTGCGCGCGAACGATCGACTCGCCAACTTCGACATACTTGTACGCGCTGAGTGTGGACTTTGACAAGTCGAAGCAGTGCTCTGCGCGCGTGGCGCGATCCGTAAACGTGCAGGTTCCGTCCGTATTCTCGCGTTCAAAAATATACACGCGGCCGACGTCGTACTGATCCTTGACCCAGTACGCCTTTTTCGTGTCAAATTTCGCAACTTCGTCACCCTTCGACATGTTGACGATTGTCTTGGACAGCGCGTCCCGTCTGACGTTGCGTCCGAGGAGTGTGCAAGCTCTCGATGTGAGTAACACGACAGCTTTAGAATTTGTGTAACCGTTCTTTACGAGTTCAATGAGCATGCGCTTGTCTCTCGGCGCGAGCAAATTGAGAGCCGATTTGACTTGCACCTCAGTGACGCCGCACTTCGTACTGACGGGCTCGCCGCGACACACAGAGTGCACAGCCTGCTTCATTTGCGCTTCGGTCGGCGCGATGAAGTTACTTTGCGCGATCGCGCTGTGTCCAATTGCGACGCCATTCTGAACCGCGCTGCAGATCAACGCGACTTGTTGCGCTTCCTCGTCCAACCGCGTGAGACTCCTCTCGATGGCTTTCAACCAACTCTTAAAGGGATCGTAAATTATCTTACTTCCGCCGCACACGTTCGCGGCGAGCTCCTTAGAAATCATACGAACGATGGGCTTGATCATCACCGCGTTGGCCACCGGCGGGATGTTTTGCAACTTTTTGAGCACGGGCGCCAACACGGTGGAGTCCCACGCATTCAAGCCTCGCAAATTGGCGAGAGTAAACAAGACGACGGGCATGTGGAATCGAAGCGTCTCCAACGGATTCAGCTGCTCTTGGCGTTGATGCGCAAAGTTACCGTACGGTTGGTCGAGCATGTTGTGCCAATGTCTCGCCAACTGCGACACCACGTGCACGACGCCGTTGTTCACAAGCGTGCTCGACGGCGACACGGCAAAGGTACGAACGATGCTCTCATCCGTCGGTAACCGATGATTGGCGCGGAATTCGTTCGTCTTCATGCGTCCGACAAACGCACCGTGTTGTGCGAGGTTGGATGCCTCGAAACTGTTCGTCTCCGCGGCGAGATTTTGCGCGACGACGTTCGGATCGTCGGTGATGAGCGCCTCGCGTCCGGTGAGAACACGAGTGATCCAGTTGCCTTGACCGAGAAACACGCGGAAGAAGGAGCCAACGACAAAGTTTCGCGTGTTTTGGAAGTTTTCAGAGGATGGGAAACCGGTGAATCCGATCACGGGAACGGTGCCGAACGCGTCCATCATTCTGTTAAATTTCACCGACCAGTGCGTGTGCCAGAAAATGTCGTAACGAGACATTTGCTGCACGAGCACTCGACTGACGTTGCGATTCAAAAAGGCATGACGAAGCAATCGGTTGAGATCACTGGTGTTTCCAGACTCGTACGCCGAGATGACGGATCCGAGCAAGAAGGATTCAGCGCCGCTGAGAAAGTGCATCGCGGCGTCCAAACCTCGAGTAAATCGAAGTCGATTGACGTCGTCGTACGACGCGATCATCAACATTCGAAGCACCGCGCGCCAGGAATCACCCGCCCATCCGACTTCCACCTGCACTGGAAGAGTGGACAAATTCTCCAACAGCGACGGTTGCACCGAACTCATCAGCACCGGCTCGCCTCCCTCGACGAGTTTCACCACCTCCAACACGCCCTCGGCGTCGAGTTCGCGGAACCGTTTCTCATCCACGCTCGTGACTTCCCCCGTGGACACGAAACTATCCCCGGTCTCCACGTCCACGAACACCCTACCATTGCCGCGCCCGCTCGCGCCGCCGCCCCCATTCATCGCCTTGAACGTCCTCGCGCGAAGCATGTTCACCTTGACCGATTCTCTTTTTCGCAAACGTCTCGCGTCGTCTCTCTCCGTTTTACCGACGTCCTCATCCGCCGCACCATCGCTCCCGCGTTCCCACGCGCCCGCCACCGTCGTCACCTCCGTGAACCGCGTCTTCGTCGTCTCCCCGCGCCGCTCCCGCTTCGACTGGCTCCGTCTCTGCACCGAACTCTTCGCCCGCGCGAGCGAAAACGCCCCAATCGTCTCCCTCGCCGGCGCCGCCGCCGCGTCCGACGGCGCCTGCGCCGGCCCGACGGGTTCACTCGCCGTGAGCACCGCCTCCGACATCGTCACTCACGACGAGACGCGCTCTCCTCCTCCTCCGACGACGACGAACGAGCAAATAAACGCCGCGCGAATCGACCAACCGACCGACCTCCACGCCCCCCCTCGCGCGCGATCCAAGCGAACTCTCGCGCGCGATCCAAGCGTCGTCGCCGCGCGTCGGCGAGCGATCGACGACGCACGATGCACCACACACGCGTCCGACTGGACGTCCACGACGCGGTCTCTCGCGGACACGTCACGTCGTCTTCTGTCTCTTCTTTTCCCTCCACCGCGCGTATCACGCGTCGTCGTCCACGGTCGACCTCTCGCTCGATGAAACGACGAAACGGATCACGTACGTGTGTAGGCGTCGCACACCGTGTCTGTGTGTCGTGTATGAGTCGCGACCGGCGAAAGAAGACCCAAGACCCTCCCTTCGTACCGGTCGGTTTCGGTTTCGGTTTCGGTTTCGGTTCGGTTCGGGTCGATCGGGGTCGGTTTCGGTCGACCCGTGGACACCACCGACTCGACCGACTCGACCGACTCGAGCGATCGAGCGATCGACCGATCGAGCGACGCGCGCGCGCGCCGAGTGGACGGATGGATGGATGGATGATGACGAAAGATGATTGAATGAATGAATGAATGAATGATGAATCGGGTGTGGATCGGTCGCGCGCGTGAGGAGAGTCGTCAGCTCGACGCGCGCGCGCACGCGACGATGGACGCCCAGTTGAACGCGCTCGCCAAGGCGCAGGATGCGCTTCGAAACGCCGTGTCCGTCGGTCTCGGGGAGATGCGCACCGCGTACGAGGGCGTGGCGAGGGAGAGCGCGACCGAGGCCAAGGGACGGGCGAGCGAGCGCGAGGCCGCGCGACGGGCGATCGAGACGAGCGAACAGGCGAGAGAGAAGCTGGAACAAAAGCTTTTGCAATGCGAAGAAGCGCTGCGAGAGGCCAAGGGCGCGCTCGTGGAGACGCGGGAACAGGCGAAAGATGTGCGTGTTGGTGTTTCGAGCGCGCGCGCGATCGGGCGACGTATCTCTCGAACGCGTCGCGAGCACGCGATGCGCGGACGCGGGAGAGGTGGCGACGACGACGAGACGATGTACACGCGCGTTTCACGTCGTCGCGCGACTCGAAGACGCTCGAGAGCGATGACGCGGGCGCGGATGGGTGTTGTGCTCGAATTCCCGAATCACGTCGACTCGAGGGCTGGCGACGGCGAACTCGAACGACGGACTGACGACGCGTCGACGCGCGTCTCGTATCGCGACGCAGGCGAACCAATCGTACGCGAACGAATTAAAAGATTTGACCTCCAAATTATCTCAAACCCTGGACGAAAAGAAGAAGAACGAGGAGACGCTCAAGCAACACGCGCAAGAGTTGAGGCAACAGCTCATCATCATGAAGACGAAGGTGGAGCGCGGGGAGGAGATCCACAAGGAAAAGGAGGAAAAGCTTGCGGCACAGGAAACCTTGCACCACGGGAAGATTGAAGAGTTCAAGGAGCACGTGAACGCGCTCAAGATGGAACTCCAAGACTCGAACGCGAAGACGGCGGCCGAACACAAGGTTGTCAAGCAACGCGAAGCCGAGTTGCAAGAGCAACGCAACGAACTCATGAAGCTCGACGCGAAGAACGCCTCTCTGATTGCTGAACTCGATAACACTCGCGCGCAGTGCGTGCAGTGGCAGCGCGACGCCGAGCTCGCCAAGGCTGAGATGAAACAAGCTCAAGCCGAGGCGGAGGCGGCGAAGGAGGAACGCATGAAGGAGGAGAAGCACCGCGGTTTCGCGGAAAACGAAACCGCCGAAAGCCGTCGCAAGGCGCAAGAGGCGCTTGCGCTCGCCGCGGAGGAAAAAGAAAAGCGCAAGCTCGCCGAACAAGCCTTGGATCAAAGAGAAAACGAACTCAAGGACATCAAGCACAAGGCGCAGATGATGGAGAAGGATTACAAGGAAATGCTCGCGCAAGAAAAGGCGGCGCGCGCCGAAGTCGAGGACAACTACGAAACCTTGAAACAAGACTCCGTCAACCTGTACAACGCGTACACGAGCTGCAACCAACAACTCGAGGAGTACCGCATCTCTCTCGAGAGCGCGCACCAAGAGGCTGCCAGCTTACACAATGCCTTGGCCAAGCAAAAGTCCGAAGCCGCCCGCGACGCCCTCCGCACGCGCAGCAACCGCGTCATGGCGCCGCCCTCCGGCTTTCTCTCCGGCGGCTCCCCGAGTCCCAAGAACGATAACGGTCGTCGCTCGGGCGTTCGTATCGGCGAGATGGACGACATCAGATCCCCGCCGTCCTTCGATCACTAGATCTTTACGCGCCAGTGGCAATAAGATATATTTCTATGCTTGTCAAAACCGCCGCGCGCGCCAGTCGGTCGGTGGGTCGTTTTCAAAACACGTCGTCGCCTTCATTCGCGTCATTCGCGTCATCGTCGTCGTCGCGCGTCATTCGCCCGCGCGGATCGCGAGCGGCGCCACGAACGCGCGGATCGCGAGCGTTGCTCGTCGCTCGTCCGTCGTCGAGCCGGGATTCGACGCGACGACGCGCGAGGTGGTGGGAGAGGCGAGACGCGACCGACGATCGACGCGACGGCGGGCGGGAAGATGAGCGGTGATGAAGGGCGCGATGGACGACCGGTGGACGCGGTGACGGCGACGAAGACGCCGGCGCGATCGAAGAGCGTGTGGGCGCGCGTGTCCACGCCGGTGAGAAGCGCGACCAAGCTGGCGGAGGCGCTCGTGGGAGGTTTCTTTTGGCAGGGCGACTCGGACGGCGAGGGCGCGCGCGAGGGCGAGGGCGAGGGTGACGGGCGCGGGGCGCGAGAGAACCTCGGACGATCGGTGCGTGGGTCGGACGGCGCGGGACGCGGGCTGGGAGAGCGGAGTGGGAGCGGAAGTGGACCGGGAATGACCCGTTTCGGTGAGATGGCGGGCGCGGGCACCGCTCGGGCGGCGAGCGTCGGCGGAGCAACGACGGCAAATCAAGTCGCGGACGTCGAGGCGAGCGACTCGCCGACGCCGTTCACGGAAATCAGAGAGTTCTTGCGACGCGGACAGCTGGACAGAGAGCGCACGCTGCGATCGAGCTCGTTGGCTGATGCGTACAGAGACGTCTCGGCGGCCAAGCCGACGTTGACATTTGAGCGCACTCCGGCGTACGACGCGCAGACCACCCCGACTCGCGAACGCGCGCCGATGGCGACCGGACCTGGCACGAGTGTCGGTGGAGCTCCCGGGACGGGGTCTCCCGGGTACGCGTCTACGCGGCGTTCTTACGGAGCGGCGGGCACGCCCTCGCTTCTCGGCTCGCGAGGACGAACCGCGGCAAAGCCCACCATCTTGGAACCGCCGGTGGAACAGGCACCAACGCCGACGCGAACGAGCCTTAAGCGAGATCGTGAGTTAGCTTTCATGGATCTTGAGCGCGAAAGAGTGCGCGTCACCACGCCACGCCGACTCGAACCGTCCTCCCACGGTTTGGGTCCGGGCGGTTTGGCAAGAGAAATGGACAATCAATCGTATGAAACTCCGACTGGTAAAACGGTGACGAGTGCGGTGACGACGGATACGGCCAAGCGTATTTTGCACACTTTGGATAAACTGGCCGGTGCGCGCAAGGCGACTCCGATGGGGGCGACCACATCAAAAGTGTCTTTATTCGCGACGAAGCGCGTGCAAAGCGCGCAAGTTTCGTCGCCAATTGGAAGCGCTTTTGGCAAGGAAACCACCGCACCTGGGCTTACTCCAACGTCCGAAACGTTCGTACAAACTCCGAAATCTGGTGTTTCTTTCGCGGCGTCCCCAATGCCATTCATTAGCACTTCCGCTTCAGGTCGCGCGCCAACGACGCCGTACCCGACGAGCACGAATGGGCCGGTTGAGCCAGAGATGGAAACGCCCAACTTGAACTTTACTTTCGGCGAGGATAGTAATTTGCTTGCCACAGGGAAAAAGCCGAAGGCTCCGTCCGGACCTGTGAACTCAGTGACGACAAAGTTCACATTTGGTCAAGGCGAGAGTTCGCCTCTTTTCCCCAAGAAATCCACCACTCCGCCTCAAGTGAAAACGACGATTGCGCCGCCTCCACCGGTGCCAGAGCGCGAAAAGACGCAAGAAGAAGCGCCAGTTCCAGCTGCCAGCGGTAAACCAGTCGTCAATCTTTGGAGTGCTGAGTTTTTGGCGAAGAATCAGGAACACCAAAAGAAGGTACAAGACGCGATTGATGAAGAAGAAAAAGCTGCGGACAAACCTCCCGCACCATCACCGTTTGTATCGGCGGCGTCGAGTGGAGATACGAAGCCTAGTCCTTTCTCCTTCGGTATACCGGCGCCGGCTAAGAGTACTGAGGAAGAACCCAAACCTGCGTTTTCATTCGGCATACCCAGTAGCACGCCGGTGAAGACTAGTGAACCAGCGCAAGGTGCTGGTAACGCCGGTTTCTCTTTCGGATCCACCGCACCGGCGGCGACGGGTGCCGCTCCGACGTTTTCTTTCGGTTCGACGGCGCCGGCAAAGCCAGCTGAAGCTGAAGGCTCAAAGCCTGCGGGAGGCGATTCCGGATTACTTGCATTTCTTGGTGCTTCTTCAAGCGCTGCGAAAACGGCTGATCGCCCGGCGAGTGCTCCGACGTTTACGTTCGGTGCGCCGCCGAAATCTCCGGATAATGTTCCAGTCAAGGCGCCGCAACCAGTGCCGGCCTTCACATTTGGTGGTTCCAAGGCACCAGAGTCGTCGAAACCGGATTCCGCTGCACCGTTTTCTTTCGGTGCTTCAGGCCCGGAAACTTCTGGAAAAGCGGCAAGTGCGACGCCGTTCACTTTTGGAATGCAGAATCCGGAAATTAAGACAGCGGATGAGCCAAAAGTAGACCAGAAATCGACTCTATCTGCATCTGCTCCTGCCTTTTCGTTTGGCGGCGCTACGACCACGGATGATGCGACCAAGGGCGAACAGTCTTCTGCACCGAAGCCTTTCACTTTTGGTGCGTCCACGTCGAAAGAAGACGACAAAAGTGCCAAAGAGGAACCGAAGCCGTTCACTTTTGGTGCCGCTCCTTTAGCTGATGCCAAAGCCGAAGCGCCCAAGTCCGCGAGCGGTACATTTAGCTTTGGAGCCGCGACGACGACTCCAGCGTTTGGAGCAGCCTCGTCTGCTGCGACGAAGGATGCAGAGAAGGACTCGAAGCCTGCTGATCGTCCGTTCACGTTTGGTGCGTCCTCCACTCCGGCCACGACTAGTGCGTCGACTGGTGGTTTCGTGTTTGGAGCTTCATCCGCGGCGGCGGCTCCGCAGTCGAGCAGCGGCGGATTCACGTTTGGAGCCGCGGCGGCTTCGAAAACTCCAGGAGCGAACCCTTTTGGCGGAGGATTATCCGTAAACACTAAACCTTCTGAGAGTGTTTTCGGCCAGTCTAAACCGGATGAACAACCTAATACGCCAGAGCCGATGAGTCCATTCGATCAAGCGAGTAAATCGCCTGTAGTTGGCGCCACGGCTGGATCGTTATTCGGTGGAACCGGCGCGGGAAGTTTCGCGGCACCGTTGGCGACTAGTGCGCCGTCTACGAATCCTTTCGGTGGTACTACGGCGAACCCATTCGGCGGTGGTTCTTCGAATCCCTTCGGGAGTGGAAGCGCACCGAGTTCAAATCCTTTTGGAGGCGCGAGTTCGACGCCGGCGTTCGGTGGCGCTAGCGCTGCGTCACCCGCGTTCGGTGCTGCCAATCCATTCGGCGGTGGTGGTGCGTCAGCCGCGGCTCCGAATCCGTTTGGAGCGAATCCTGCGCCCTCTGGTGGGTTCTCAATGGGGGGTGGGGACGCGGCTCCGCAGGGTGGTCGAAAGCCTCTGAGAAAGTTCAAGCGTCCTCCTTCGCGAAGATGATCGCTCGTTAGTTGCTCACGTTTGATTCGATTGTTACAAACACATTCAAAAGTTGAATTACACAAACGCGCACGACGTGAATCACAAGGCGTCCGCGAAAACGCTGTTGCGCGCTCGCTCGACTCGGTTGCGGCCGAGACGCGCGAAAACGCTGAGAGCATCAGACGATGGCGCGCGCGACGGTGGCGCGCGCGACAGCGACGTGCGATGGACGACGAGAAAACGCGTGGAGGACGGTGACGCGCGCGAACGGTGCGTCGAGGGAGGACGCGCCGACGCGCGAGTCGGTGACGCGGACGGTGGCGAACGACCGAGCGCTATGGCTGGAGAATTGGTTTGCGTGCGAAAACCCGCGCGCGGTGCGCGTGTTGGCGTCCATGCCGGTGGCGAGGTGCGATGCGAGACTTTTGGGAGGCGTGGACGCGCGCACAGGGGCGTGGGTGTCGGGTGGGACGACGCTGGGGATGCGCGCGAGCGCGCAGGGAGACGAAGCCATGGTGCGGGAACTGGCAAACGTCGTCGGCGCGGCGCACTTGACGATTCTGGACGATGATGACGGGCGATTTGCGATTCATCACGCGGCGGCGCACGGACACGCGAACGTCGTGCGGGCGTTGGCGGAGATCGGATGCGATGTGAACGCGAAGGATGAGTGCGACGGGAGCACGCCGTTGATTTTAGCGGCATGTTTCGAGCGAACGGAGGTGTTCGACGTGCTGTTAGACCTCGGTGCGGACGTCACGGTGCGAGATTTCGGCAACGCCACATGCGCTGGCCATCTAGCGCAACGCGCGCCGCGCATGAATGCGCAACTGTCGCGCGTTCTGAAAATCGCCGGACCGGGCGGGTGCGGTAGATTGAAGCGCGGTGAAAAGTCATACCTAACGAAGAGGAAGAGTTTGAAGAGAGAGCTCGAATCTTTGGACGTTCAGAGTCTCGTCGACGTGGCGGTGTACTGGCGCGCGAACGTTCGAAACGCGGGATCTCCGCCAGAAAAGGCGAAACTCATCGACCTGCTCCTCGCTTGCACTCCGTAAACACCGTGCCGAGCACGTCGCGAGCGGCGCAGCTCGCGTCATCTTTCATAGTCACCGATAGTGTCCATATTAGTCACGTAGTTTAATGTCATTAGCCTGGTAGCGTCAAATATCATCACATGCAGAGACTCGTCTCTTTGTCGTGGCGTCGTGCCGTCATCATCTTGTCCCGACGCCGCGAACCACTCCGAACGTCACCTTTGAACGCGCCGACGTCGCCCGGCGCGTTCAATCGGTGGGTAACTCGATCACGCACTCATCATGCACGGCGTGTCCACCTCAAAACGCGTCGTCGTGCTCTACGCGTTCGTCATTCATTTGATTTTCGTCTACAGCACGTTCGACGTTCACTTTCAATCACCGCTCGTGCAGGGCGTCGAGCGATCTCCGACCGTGATCGAGGCACCGGCGAAGCGATTGGTTGTCTTTGTCGCGGACGGCGCGCGCGCGGACGCCGCTTTTCGACGAGGGAGCGCAAGGCACGTGCAAGAGAGGGCGGAGCGCGGCGCGTGGGGAGTATCCCACGCGCGAGCGCCGACCGAGTCTCGACCGGGACACGTGGCGCTGTTGGGAGGGTTTTACGAGGACCCGAGCGCGATCACGAAAGGGTGGAGCGCGAATCCGGTCGAGTTCGATCACCTCTTGAATCAGAGCGCGAACGCGTGGGCATGGGGGGCGCCAAGCGTGGTGCCGCTTTTTAGCGACGGCATCGAACACGCGCGACAGTTTAGCTATGATGAAGCGCTAGAGGATTTCGCGAGTGCGAACGATCACGGAGCTTTAGATGAGTGGGTGTTTGAGAGGGTGACAAATTTTCTTTTGAAGGAGGCGAACGCGAGCGAGAGCAAAGCGCTCGAAGAAGACGGGAACGTGTTTCTATTACACTTGCTTGGATTGGATTCAAGCGGACACGCACACAAGCCTTATTCCAAAGAATATTACGAAAACGTCCGAGTAGTTGACGAGGGTGTTCGGAAAGTGGAAGCGGCGTTCGCGGAAAAGTTTGGAAATGATGGCAAAACTGCGTTCATTTTTACCGCCGATCATGGCATGTCGAACAAGGGTGCGCACGGAGACGGCGATCCTGGATGCACGGAAACTCCGCTCGTGGTCTGGGGAGCTGGAGTGGCGCAAGGGTTACGGACAGTCCCGGGCGCGTGCCGAGGAACGCCGGAGACGCCGACGGAATGGGGTATGAATCCCGAAACACGATGCGATGTGGACCAAGCCGACGTGGCGCCCTTAGGAGCGGCTCTCATCGGTCTACCACCGCCGCGTCATAACTCTGGATTGCTTCCGAGCACGTATTTAAGCGAGGAACCAAAGAGTTTGCGATCTTCTGCGACGATAGCAAACGCTCAGCAGTTGTTGGCATTGCACGATTTGAAGGCGGCGCGCACGGAAACGCAGGCGTTGAGTGCCATGTACTCGTTCAAACTTCATCCAGATATGGCGCATATTTCGTCAAAGGTGGACGAGTACAACGCTCATTTTGCAAACGGTCGGCACGAAGCGGCGATGTACGCGGCGAGTGACGTCTCGCGCGCGTGTCTCCGGGGACTATATTACCTGCACACGTACGACCAGACGCTTTTGCAAGCCGCCGTCGTGGCTTGTTTCGCGACTTGGATGATCTGTCTGGCTGTCAATTTGATTCCTCGTCACAAGACGGACTACGAAACACCGACTGGACCAAAGTTACTCATTACTTTGATTTATTTAGCAGGACTAGCTGTGGTCCTCATCATACGGCACTCTCCGATCACGTACATGTTATATTTTGGTCTTCCGGCATATTTTTTACTTGGCACGATGAATACGTTGGGTGCGGTCAAGATGGAAACCGTCACCGCGACCGGGATCGCAAAGGTGTGTGTGGGAGTGCTGGGCGTTTTCGTCGTTGCTGAAACCATATGCAATGGTTTCCACGATCGGATAGTGTTCACGTACGCGTTTGCCGCCGCAACGGTACTTTTGGTCATTCTCGCGATGGGTCTACTCATGAAACGAGATTTCGTCAACGCGGCGAAGGCTATCGTGATGGCGTCGAGTACAGCCATTTTGGCTCCATTCACGACATTTTCTGTCGAACTGGAGGCGAACACGTCGATGATTATTTATGGTTTGCTCGCGAGTTCGCTCCTGGGTGCGACGGCGCACTTTGTACTTCGTCCGCTCGATCTGTTTCAAGACGACGCGACTGATCGCAACAATCAGCGCCCTGGTCAACGCTTCTTCGTCATCCAAATCGTCATCACATTCTTGACGTGTGCGTTGGTGTACATCGTGGATGATTTGCAGCGAAACAAACTCGCCGTTCCCTCGTGGATGCATTTCGCGGCTTGGGCAATCGCGCTGTCGTCGCCCATTCTCCCGATATATTCTCCGCCGAGGACTCTTCCGAGATTGGTGAGCGTATTTCTTGGTTTTGCATCGACGTATGGACTCTTTTCGGTGTCTTACGAGTCGCTCTTCTACGCCTGCCTCGGGTTGTGTCTCCTCGCGTGGATCGTCTTAGAACGTGGCTTGCAGCCGACGACGTCGCACAATTCGAAAACCTACGCGCGAGCGATCGCCCCCGGGGACCTTCGACACGCCGCTGTCTTCTTATTCCTCATCGACGCAGCCTTTTTCGGCACGGGTAACATCGCGTCCATCGCATCCTTCGACCTGAGCAGCGTGTACAGATTTACCACGCGATTCAACCCGTTTCTCATGGGCGCGCTTCTCATGCTCAAGGTATTGATACCGATGATCACCGTGGCCGTCGCCTTTTTGGCCGCATTAAAGTCCCAACGCGTGCCCGCTTTCGAGTCCTACCTCTTGTTTCTCATCATGAGCGACGCGATGGCTGTCAGATTCTTCTTTCAAATCACCACCGTGGGCAGTTGGCTCGACATCGGCAGCAGCGTCTCGCGGTACGCGTTGATGGGCACGCAAGTCGTCACCATCCTCCCCTTTCTCGCCCTCGCCGACGTCTTCACCAGCGCATTACCCATCAATGGTAAAACCCTCGGCACCGTTCGCAAATCGAAGCGCGCGTAGACTTGATCCATCTTCAAGCTTAGCAATTCTCCCGCAGACGCGAAAAGACCTCAGTCCCCGCAGCGCTATGTCGTACTCAAATCCAGCGCCGCCGGGCTCGGAGGACGACCGCGCGCCGCTCGCGACGAACGATGATTTTCGTCGCATGCTCGCCGATCGCGAATCGCAGATGAAAGCGCGAGCGTCGGGGAGAGACGCGTCGGGGAAGTCGGCGACGAAAAAGAAGACGAATGCGTCGGGACGACCGACGAAGAATCGACCGGCGGCGGCGACGGATGCGTACAGAGATCGCGCCAAGGAGCGTCGCGAGCGAGAGAATGATGATGTGGTGACGGGTTCGGACGCGCGCGACGTCGAAATCGCGCGTGGAGTGTTCGAGAGGGATGGAGGAGGAGTAGCAGGAGACGACGGAGAGACGACGGAGGCCGAGTTCGCTCGGAAAAGATCCATCGAGGAGAGTAAATACTTGGGAGGGGACGTGGAGCGCACGCACTTGGTGAAGGGTTTGGATTTTACGCTGTTGAACAAGGTTCGGACGGACATCGAAGACGCGCGAGCGATGAAGGAGGAGGAAAAGATTGAGCACGAGGAAGAAGCCGGAGCGACGCGACCGCCCAAGGTGACATCTAAAACGGCGCGCGCGCTGCATGAATTCCTCACCAGAGGTGCCGTAACTCGTGGCAAGTTTCGTGAATCGTTTGCTTCGGGCGCGGTGAGCTATAGTTTCGATTTATCTGCAAAATCGAAGCGCGACGTGCCGACGACGTTGCTGAAATCGACGGACGACGACGGCATGGCGGGCGTTCGAGCTCTTCGGGCGTACGTAGACCCGAAGAAGGATGCATCGCTGCTCATTCGCTTGGGGAAATTAATGCATTACCTGAAGCTAGGGTCGACGAAGGCGATTAAGAAATTCAGGCGAGACGAGCGAAAGGCGGCGGAGGAGGCCAAGGCGGCGGAACGCGCGAAGGCCGAGGCCAAGGCCGAGCAAGCGGCGAAACAGCTGCAAGGTGACGCGTCCAGCGATGAAGACATTTTTGCAGACGTGGGTAAAGATTACGAGCCTTCGCTGGAGCCTCAAACGAAACCAGTGGGTGAAAAATCCAAATCATTTTTTGGCGATGGTCTCGCGGGCGGAGAAGCGAGCGCGCCGGCTCCCAAGGCAAAAACGATCGCCGCGGACGATTACGTTGAAGACGACGACGCGGACGACCGTCCCGTCAACGCGTTCGGGATATCGGGGGATTATAACGAGTGTTACCCGGGCTACGACGTGGACGTGGACGATACAGGTGGCTTTGATAAGCGTCGAAACGCCAAGGACGGAGGCGACGCCGAGGGAGGAGACGAAGAATCGGAAAAGAAGGAAGCCCTTCGAAGGAAGCGTCAAATGGGCAACGAGCTGAGTAAAATTCGTTCGATGATGAAGGATAAATTCGGTGAGAAGGACGACGTCGCGTTTAAGGAGGATCGCAAGCGAAGAAAAAAGTAGACGTAGCCAGTGTAGCCCCACCACATAGCTAGACCGACGATGAGCACCGCCGTCTCGTCTTCCATCGCCCGCAGCGCCTTCCCAACCGCTCGCGCGCGCGCGTTCGACGCGCGTCGCCCGCATCGGTGCGCCTCAAACGCGCCGATCGCGTCGGCGTCAACCTCTGGCGCCCGCGAGAGTCCCGAAAAAGTGCGACAGGAGATGTCTCGTTGCTTTGATTTAGTCGAGCGCCACGGTCGTGGCGCGGTGTATTTAGGCTCGGCGCGCGTCGGGGAGACGCATCCTCACTACGCTCGATCGCGGGAGCTCGCACGCGAGGTGGCGACGACGTTGGGGTGCACGACCTGGTCGGGTTTAGGTCCGGGCATCATGGACGCGGTGACGCGCGGCGCGCTCGACGCCGGGAAGACGGCGGCTGGATTCATGATATTACTCGAAGCCGGGGGCGCTCGTCAGGAGACTCGAGAGCACCCGTATTTACCATCGTCCGTGTATTTGAACACGAGCTTCTTCAGCGCTCGAAAACACGGACTCGTCGACGCGGGCGTTCGTCAAGACGAGAGCGAAAAAACGGCGTTCTTCGCACTTCCCGGAGGAGTGGGAACCTTGGATGAGATCTTTGAAATCCTTGCCCTGTTGCAGCTGAAGCGAATCGGAAGCGCACATCCGGTACCGTTCATCGTGATGAACTACGATGGGTGCTACGACGGGCTGTTGGCGTTCTTGCAGTGCGACATGGTGGAATACGGAGCGCTCAAACAAGACGAGTTGAAACCTTTCTGGGTGGTTTGCGAGACGAACGAGGAAGCTCTGACGCACTTGAAGCAGTTCTATTCGTTGTGATGCATATGTAGCTAGTGATTACTATCCTAAAAATTTACGAAAATATGATGCGCTCACACCAAAGAGGTACAAGAAGCCAACCGAATAAAGCAGGAGCGATTCTTCTCGCGGATAAAAGCGCCGTCGAGGCGACGGCGAGAATCACCGCCAAGAACAACCGCGCGTAAATATTCACGTCGTCCGCGGCGATGGGTTCCAACCCGAGGGGCTGCGCTTCGCTCAAGAACTCTTGCCCTGTGTTGAAATCGAGCAGCTCGTCGACGGATGAGTCGACAGGCTGTACTCTCCACGTCGCGTCAAAGAAACCCAATCTTTCCACCAGTATCAACAAGGCTACGTGTAGCAAATACGCATACAACGATTGCGCGCCAAAAGCGGCGAATTGTCTGAAAATGCGCATCGCCGTTGATCGATGACCGTCACGAATCTCGTACGTTCGTCCGATGTCGTCGTTCGCTTTGATGATGGCTCTCTCCGCGTTCGGAAACAGTGAAAAGAACACCGCGATACAGAACAGTGTCCACAGGTACATAGTCAGCTGAATCAATCCACCGTAAGTAGCCATGTGCTCCGAATAGACGCTACTGTATGAGGCGTGACCTTTCCACATGGAAATGCTGTGTTCTTTCCAACTCAGAAGGGATGCGGCGACGCTCATCACAACGACGCCGATGAAAGCCATTGTTTTTCTCAGCGAAGTGTTCGCGGTGGGAAAGAAGAATTTTTCTCTGCGCATCAATCCACCGAGTAAAAAGTAAGGCATCAACACGACGGTGCGCATCAACGACATTCTTTTCCCCAGGGACGTGTACCCGGCCAACGCGCCGGCGACGACGTGTAGGACGAGAGTTCCACGCAACTCCAACGCGACGGGCGCCCAAAGTCGGCAAAAGAACAGAGTGAGCAAGTACCAGAGGTGGAAAAACGGTTTCGACGCGTCCCAAGTCGTCGGCGAGAACCACGGATCCTTTTGCATGAGCCAAAAATTGTTGGTGAACTCACCGTCGACTCGCGTTTCTACCGTCGAAAAATACAACTCTCGCACCGTAATCTCCTCCGCATCCGTCAAGTCTTGCCCCTCGTACAATTCTTTATCGAAATACAATCGGCTGTACACCAATCTGTACGCCACCTCTAACGCGAAATACGGTAAAAGTATCCGCGTCACCAACATCCTCCGAGACCGTCTCTCTCTCCTCACCGACTCCGTATCCGACGAATCGCCGCCGACGGAATCCTCCGCACCGAGCGCGCCGACGTCGTCGTCCCCGACCGCGCGCGAGCCCGATTTTCCACTCGTCGTCGTCGTCGACGGCGTCGCGGTGAAATATCCCGAGAGCAACACAAACGCCGGGACGTGAAACTGATACATCCAGTGCGCCATCGTCAGTGCCCCGGTGTTCCCGATCGCGACGAACGGGTCTATGAAGTGTCCGATCACTACCAACACCACGAGCGCGTGCTTGATGGCGTCCAATCGCGCCTCGCTCGCCCCCTCGCTCGCCAACATCTCAAGCGCCATGTAGATCTCCGTGCGCCACGACCCGCGCCCTCGACGCGCGTCGACCCACGCGCTCGAACTGATCGACTCGAACGCGCGTTCGAGACGTCCCCTCGCGCGCGCGCACCCCTTCGCGCCGACGTCGCGCTCTGCCGGCCCCTAATCGTTTCCTCCTCCAAAATATCTTCGTGTTTCACCGTTCGCGACTCAACACGGGGGGGACTACCCCCGACCGAGTTCCACGAACGGGTCCCACGACCGACGACCGACGACCGACGACGACACACGGCGCCGACGCGACCGCGACCGCGACCGGGAGGTCGATCGACGTCTCGCGACCGTGCTCGTGCGCGCGGTGCGCGTCTTCGCACACGAGCGCGCCGCGCGCGCGGACGTATTCCTCGCCGACGGTAATCGTTCATCCGCGTCAGCCAACGGCGCCGTTCGGAACGACGGACGACGACGGACGACGACGCTCGCGGCGAGGCGAGGCGAGGCGATATCGATATCGATATCGACGATGTCGACGATGCGCACGCGCGCGATGTACGTCGTCGTGAATCTTCCGATGGGCGCGAGCGCGGAGGAGGACGAGGCGGCGGCGAAGGCGCTGCTGGACGACGGGACGACGTTGCGGCTTCGGTTTCGACGCGCGCGAGGGAGCGGGCAGGAGGCGCGCGAGGGTGGAGCGGTGATGACGGTAAATGGACGCGAGGTGGTGCACGGGCAAGAGGCGGTGGTGACGCTTCGACGAGAGCGCGAGGGGTGCTTTGTGAGCATGGACGAGGTGACGTTTGCGGACGACTTTGAGTACGAACTGACGTGGGAACGCGAGATGTGGGCGACGGGACGCGGGAGGAGGAATGATGCGGACGATTCTTGGACGATGACAATGTCGCACGCGTCATTGTCGAGGACGATGTCTCTCGAGGCTGAACGCGCGTCGCCGAAAGCGCCCAAGTCATGCGAGGTGGAGTTGGCCGTCGTCGGCGCCGCGAAGAGTGAACGCATGTGTTTGGTGAATCACGTGTCGATTCCGATTGAGAAAATCATTCGTCCGCGGCGACGAGGGGTGCCTACTGTGGTGGGAGAGACGAGCGCGATTTTACCCGTGATTGACGAACACTCGCACGGCGTGAACGCGGCGACGGTGATTGTCGAGGCAACAAAGGTTGCAAATCATTCGCACAATGCCCACATCTCGTGGAAAGCGCCATCGATTCTTGGGGGTGGGGAGATGGATAATCTCGCCATGTTGGGTCGAATGCGTCAGAGATACGAATCGATGATGGAGTATCAGGACGAATATCCGGAAGGGACGAAGTTGAGTTGGTTTGACGCTTCGCTTCGTTTGGGCATCGGAGTTGGATTAGGAACGGTATTAGGCTTGGGTTTGGGTGTCGGAGTCGTCGTGAACGGATTTCGACGACTCGGTGCCGGTCGACTTCCTGCGACACGAAAATCAAAGGAAGACGACGACGCTTTGTGAGCGCGAGCGCCGTAGGGGATTTGTTGTAAAAAAGAGGAGAGGTTCTGTACTGATGGGTTTCAAATTTCATATATTCGTACTATAGGGCACTAGGGTAATAGGTGTTGGCAGTGTTGTTTGTTCGTTCTTATACCTACGAAAATTCCAATTGATGCAACAGCTGCACCAACCACTTCTGCGTCGCGACGTCATCCTTGAGGTACGCCGTAAACGCCGGATCCCGCAACTGATCCGGGAAGCACTGTCGCAGGCAATCCCGCGCGCGCGGGTTATCGCTCAATCTCAGATAGCATCGAATGATGTGTTTAAGCAAACGCACGCTCGGCTGCTCGGCGAGCTGCGTGACCATCCCCCCTAAAACCGTTCCCACCGCGTAACACCGCTCCGCAGTGGCGCAAATGTACGACAACCCCACCTCATCGCTCAAAATCTTCTGCACGATGAACGTCGCCACCGTCTTGCTCAGTTCACTTCCCAACTCCATCGTTCTCAGGCACAGCGGGATGATCTCAGTGCTCAACAAAAAGTTAATCACCTCCGTGTCGTCCATCTTCACCAGCGCCCCGATCACCCCCAGCGAGGTCAATCGCAGGTACTCAAAAGGTCTCGTCTTGCTCACCGTGTTCAAAAACGGGTACAAGAAGAGCGGTATGTGCGCCGCGAGAAACAATCCTCGCGTGTCCGGATGCGAAGCCACGCACTGCAACAACGCCAGCGCGTTACACACTCGATTACTCGCGTGATTCGTCAAACTGGGAGGATTGAGCAGCGGGTAAATGGCGACGATCTCTTGTAACAGCGCCGGTACGACGCCGAAGGAGAACCACAGCGTCGGGGCGAGATCAGCGAACATGTCTCTCTTCTTGCTCAGCTCCAACAGCGCGTTCTCGCGCGTCTCCGGGTCCTGAAGCGCGGCGACGAGGGCTTCCATCTGCGACGTCGCGGACGGCGTGGCCGTCGTCATCTCGTCCGTCCGCGTGTTCGCTCGCTCGCTCTCGCGGTACGTCGATCGATCGAACGACGCGCAGACGCGCGGATGCGTCGATCTCTTCTCTCCTCGCGCGCTCGCTCGACGCCGCGATCGCGTCCGCTCGACGCCGTGCCACGATCTGACGATGCCTCAAAACGTTGCGCGCGCCCGGTCGTCGCCTGGCGCGTCGCGCGTCGACCGTGGACGCGCGCGCGATGGGTAGACGGACGAGTGCGCAATGCGCGCGCGCGGCGGCGACGCTCGCGGCGGTGGTGACGCTCGCGGCGACGTGTACGCGCGCGAGGGGTGCGACGTGGTTGCGCACGGTGACGGAGAACGGGCGCGTGCGAGCGATCGAAATGGCGGAGATCCGTGGGAGCGAGTGGCGACAGTCGTGGGAGAGAGATTCGAGCGCCACGGAGCGACACTCTTTCTCGGCGGAGCAGCTCGAGTCGCTATTCGCGAGGGAGGAAGAACCGTCGCTGGTGCAGTATGACGAATTCGTGCGCTCGTGGGTCGACGCGGGAGTGTCGAGCGAATTCGATCGTCGAGTGCTCGTGGAGGCGGAGGACGAGCAGAACGAATTCGAGCGGCACGAATTTTCGACGGAAGTTGGGGAAGAGGATGATGGGAAGGGGAGGAGTAGATTTTTTAGTACAAGCATTACGAGCGCTTCGGTGCAACACGTGCTGAATAAGTACGGAGGCACCGTGGAGAGCGCGCTGGACGTGATCAAGAAGAGACTGCAGATCGATCCGAACAATCCATTCTTTTGGAGTAATCTGGGATTATGTCATCGAGTCTTGGGAGAGAATAGAAAGGCGGCGGAATGTTTCTCCAGGGCGTTGAGAATGGTCAAGCACCCGGATTTGTATCGATTGCTCGGCGCGTCGCTCATGGTCACTGATCGAGTCGAAGACGCATTGAAGACGTTCAATCAGGGCATCGCAATGTTTCCGGACGACGTGGCTCTCCTGTACAGTTTGGCCTTGGTGCACGTACAGCTCGAGAACTGGCGCGACGCAGTCACCGTCCTTGAAAAGGTGACGCACTTTGATCCACACTTTGCGGGGGGAATAGCGCACGAGCACCTACTCACGGCGACAAAAAACTTGCGCATGCAATCTTCGGTGAGATTAGAAGCGGGAATGTTCGTATTATTCATCATCACACTCCTCATGCTTGCGTGGATGAAATGTTTGCGATGGCAACAGCGTTCGAGGAAATCGCACGCGCATCATAAAAAAATCAAAAGAAAATGACGTTGCAATGATGTTACATAGATTGTGTAATACGAGCAATAGCGCTTAGCTGTACCATTTCTAATTTCCGAACAACTGAACCGACGGATTCAAGTAGACGTGATACGCGAAATCCGGATCAAACACAAACTGCGGAAACCAATCCTCCGAGGGATCGAGGAGCTTGTGCCAAAACAAGACGATCCACGGACCCACGGAACCGAGGACAACGTTGAGCCAAATCGCGTACTTCATCGGCATTTGCTTTCTCCATCCGAGCGTGGAGATGAAAATCAATAACGCCACGGTGAGCGAGCCAGTCGTGCCCTTGACGAGGCGCAGGTGGAAATCGCTATCATTGAACACCTGTGAGGTGTGCCAAAATTGTTCCGGACCGAGCAGCGTGTAGAGCGCCATGTAGCAGTTATCGAACACCGCCGCTGCGGCGTTCAGTCCGACGTACGTCAGAGTCGCGGCGTCGGGCGTCATTCGACCGAGTCTTTGTCGAGATCCCGCCGTCATCTTTGCCCAAAGTCCGTCGGCGTCGGCAGGTTTCGGCGTCAACGCGAGTACAAACTCGGTCGATTCCCAAAGTTTGGCCAACGAAAAGTACCAATACGGCATGACGGCCCAAAACATCCAATCTGGGGCGTCGGGTTGGGCGCTCCACGCGATCCAAACCACGCCTTGGAACGACGCTACGAAAGAATAACCGAGTTGCATGGCGTATTTTCCCTCCTTGCTCGCCTTGAAAATGTTCATGAGAGGTCCGTAAGACAACGCGTTCGCCATGAACATGGCGCTGCTCACCCACATCCACGTCCAACCCGGGCTTTCGCGATAAATTCTCTCCAATCCCACGGCGTAAAGCGCCATCGCGAGTCCCCCGGCGCCGGTGACGACGTGAATCCAACTCGCGTTAGTTCGCGACTTGCGAACGATGGGATTACCTATCGGTCGCGGAATCGCCGACGATCTCCAGAGCGCGTACACCGTGCCCACGGTGAGCAAACCAAGAAAGCTATCCTCGATGATCCCACCCACCCCGGGGGCGTGATTCTCCACCAAACCTCTCGCCGCGCCCGCGAGCGCGTTTGTCGTCGCCTCGAGCGCCGACTCTGGTCCGCCCAACGCGCCCACCTCCGCCGCGATCGCCAACGCCGTCACCGCCAACACCGCCGCCTCACGCGACGATCCATCATCGTTACCACCACCACCGCGCTTCCCAGCGCCCTCACGCTTTCTCTCCTCGACGGACTCTGTCGCCGCCGTCGTCGCCGCCGTCTCCACCTCGACGACGTCTGCCGCCTCGACGGGCTCCACCGTCACCACCGCCCCGCCCGCGTCGTCGTCCGACGCGCGACGCGCGACCGATGCCCGCCATTCGCGCACCGATCCGCGCGCGCGTCCTCCGACGCCCATCATCGACGAACGCGTCCTCGTCGCCGTCCTCGGCCTCGACGCTATCCGCATCGTCCCCGTCGCTCTCAGCGCCGCCTCCGTCCTCGTTCGCCCCGCGGCGACGGGCGCGCGCGCGCGCGTCAACATGATCGCGCCGATCGATCGATTCGCGCGCGAGGACTCGATCGCGCCCCGTCGGCGTCTCCCGTCGTCGTCGAGCGCGAAGCAATCTTTTCGCACACCACGGACAAAGAAAACGAAGGGTCATGAACGGTCAATGAGTCCCCCTTCGCTGCTCGAGAAGAGAGAAGAGAAATGAAATGATCCCCCGGCACGTCGGCAGACGCGCGCGCGAGTCCGGCCGGCCGGTGAGATGGCGCGTCGGGAGGTGTGCGTGCGATTGCTCAACGATCCCACCGAATGCGTGGTGATCGATCTCGATCGGTTACCCGCCGACGCCGAGGACTGCGCCACCGCGCTGCAGGCGGAGCTCGCGCCGCTCGAGTCGTGGATCGAAATCGCGGAGGCGTACCTCGTGCGAGGGGATGAACGCGGGTTTAAGACGCTCATGGAGATGGTGTGCGCGCCGGGTGAGTGTGCGACGCGAGCGAGGCGACGACGACGACGCGCGAGAGAGAGAGAGAGAGAGCGGGGGGGTGGGAACGGAATGAAGACGCGAGGGCGAGGGAAGAGATCTTTCGCAAAACGCATTCGTCGAGTGTTGGCGCGCGTGAGGGAGGGAAAGGAGCGAACAGGACGCGTGGAATCAGTGATCTGAACGAACTCGAACGACTGACGACGATGGATGACGACGGTGTCGTCGGTGCTTGACGCAGAGATTGAACAAATTTACTCGGATCAGTCGTACGGACGCGCGGCGGTGCTGTGTCTGTACGCGTCGTTTTGGGTGAATAAGGGGGCGCAGGAGACGGACAGAGTGACCAAGGAGGAGTGTTTCATCAAGGCTGGTCAGTATTTGAGCTCGGCGGCGGCGATTCACCGCTCGCCTGAACAGGCGGTGGTCATCGGGAGGGCGCACTTGGCGTTCGCTCGCGGAGAGACGAGCGAGGGGGAGAAGCTCGTGGACCAGGCGCTCGGATGCAAGGACGGCGGTCGGGATAATATTGCGCCCATGCTGTGGAAGGCTAAGATATTGTACAAGAAGGGCAAGTATGGAGACGCCCTGACCTGGTACAAGCGAGCGCTGCGCGCGTTTCCGTCGGCGCCGGCGCCGGTTCGTCTGGGCATCGGGGCGTGCCAGTACAAGCTGCGTGACTTTAAGACTGCGAAACTCGCGTTCACGAGAGTGCTCAAACTGGACGACCAAAACGTTGAGGCCATGCTTGGTTTAGCGCTCTGCGAGTTGAGTTTGCACGACATTCGCAGTCAGCAACACTTGGATTCCGTCGCCGCGGCGATGCGTCTCTTGGAGCGCGCGTTCCTTCTCGACCCGCACAATCAAGCGGTGAACAACGTCATCGCCGATAACTTGCTCATGGCGGAAGATTACGAAAAGGTTGAAAAGCTCACGCGATTGGCTCTTCAAAACAATACTGAGACTCCGAGAAACCGCGCCAAGGCTGCGTTTTATCAGGCGCGAACCGCGCACGCAAAGGGTCAAATTGCGCAGGCGCAGGCCATGTACTTGACGGCGACAAACCTTGACGAACACTACGTCCCACCTTATTTTGGGTTGGGTCAAATCGCTCTCTCAAAGGGTGATGTCAAGCTCGCTTGGAACTACATGGATAAGGCGCACGGAGAATTCGGTGAGTCCATGACTGTGACCAGAATGTTTGCGCACTTGTGTGCGTCTACTGGAAGAAGCGAACAAGCGGCAGAAATGTTCCGTGAAGTAGTCAAGCAAGGTGGTAGTGACCTTGACGCGATGTTAGAACTCGGTGAACTCCTCGAGACTCAAGATCCCAAGGCGGCTCTCAGAGCTTACACCGCGGCTCTTAAAATTTTAGCGTCCAGAGACGAGGAGGGACCGACCGTAGCGATTCAAAACAACGTTGGCGTACTCAACGTGCAGCTAGGCAAGTTTGAAGAGGCACGCGAGATGTTCAACAAAGCTTTGGAAGCGCTCGGTGGCGACGCCGATCAACTCGCGGGTAAGCTGAAGGGTGCGAAAGCGAAGAAGGCTTTGGCCCCGGGAGTTGCGCCGGTGGCGTTCAACTTGGCGTTATTAGAAGAAGAACAAGGCAATACTAGCGCTGCAGAGGCGCGCTACAACGCACTCTTGGTCGCTCAGCCAGACTATGTTGATTCCATCTTGCGGCAAGCCAAGATTCGCGCCGACCGTGGAGACTTTGACTTGGCGCTCGAACGCACGAACGAGGCGATCGCGGCGAAGGCTGATAGTGCCGATGCTATCGCTCTCGCCGGTTGGGTGTTGCTCAAGGCGAAGCGTTGGACCGAAGCTGAGCAGCAATTCGCTGCGCTGCGCGCGTTGCCCAAGCCCGATGCGGCGCCGAATGCGAAGGAAAAGACGCTGACGCACGACGAGTACGCGATGATCAGCGCCGCAAACGCAGCGTACTACAGTGCCATCAAAGAGGGTGTGCTCAAGCGTAACGATCCCAAGGTTATGAAGCGCGAGGAAGAACACTATGAACGTGCATACTCGCTCTATCAGAAGACGCTGCAAAAGAATGGAATGAACGTCTACGCCGCCAACGGTTTGGGTATCGTACTCGCCGAACGTGGACGAATCGACGAAGCGAAGACTGTCTTCCAATTAGTGCAGGAAGGCATGGCGGCGAAGGGTTCCATCAATCCGGACATTCTCATCAACCAAGGCCACGTGCTCCTGGCCAAGGCGCAGTACGTGCAGGCGGCCAAGCTCTACGAGCGCGCTCAGAGCCAATTTTATTTCAACCAGAACGAAAACGTGATGTTGTACCAAGCAAGAGCGCAGTATGAGAATGGTAACTTGGATGAAGCGCGTAAGATTCTTCGCAAAGCGTTGATGATCGCGCCTTGGAACCACAGAATTCGCTTCAACTTGGCGTACGTCATCCAAGAGATGGCGCAGCGCACGTTGAATAGAACGATGAAGAGCACGACTTCCGATGGGCGCTTGGCGCAAGTTGAGAGCGCGATCGAAGACTTGACCTTGGCGCACAAGCTCTTCGAGCAGCTTCAAGCGCTCGGCAACCAAGCCGAGTTTGGCTTTGACGCCAAACGCACGAGCGTCCACGTGTCCTTTTGCAAGCAAGCGCTCGCCAAGTCGAAACCACACTTGGAAGCGGCGCAAAAGGAAGAGGCCTCCATCTTGGCGGCCAAGAACGCGCAGCTCACGGCGCGTCGCGCCGCCGAGGAGGGTCGCGCCGCGAAGAAGGCTGCCGAGAAGTTGGCCAAGGAGACACACGCCAAGGAGCTCGAAGCCATCGCCGCCGAGTCCGAGCGTCGTTTCAAGGAGAGCCAAGCGCGATGGATGGCGGATCGAGCCGCCGAACGACCGACGAAGAAAGGTGCCAAGGGTCTCGGTCCCGCGCCCGTCGGCGAGGCTACGAGCGATCTCTCCGACGACGACGACGACGACGAACCCGCGCCGGCGGAGCGTCCGCCGCCCACGGCGGAGGAGCTCGCGCGCCAAAAGGAAGCCCTCGCCGCCGCCGGTCTCGGCGACAGCGACGACGACGACGACAAGAACGACGACGACGACAAGAACGACAAAAACCAAAACGAAAACGACGCTCCCGAAGATCAGGACGCGTCTCGCAAGCGTCCCGCCGACGACGACGTTCCCGCCCCCGAGCCCGTCCGGTCCGCGCCCGCCGACGCCGCCGACGCCGCCCCGGCCAAACGCCGACGCCGCGCCGCCGTCGTCGACGACGACGACGACGACTGATCCTCCTCCTCGCGCCCTCGCGTCCGACGCCTCGTCCTTCGCCTCAAAGGTGTGTAATCTCACGTCACGAACATCTAGGTCCCGTCGCGTTTAAATCCGTCCCGACAGCCGCCCCTCGGGAAAGATTTGAAAATGTGTGACGACCCAACGGCTGCGACCGTCACCGTCGTCGCGCGTCCGCACACGTCGACGCGGATCGGTCGGGCGTCTCGAGCGCGCGGGATGATGGCGGTGGAGAACGCGCCCGCGGTGGTGCGCGCGACGGAACGAGGGGAACGGGGCGTCGACGTCGAGAGGGACGCGACGACGACGACGATGAACGATCAAGGCACCGAGGGACGAGGGACGGAGACGACGGTGTGGGAGCACGAGACGCGCGAGGACGAGGAGGAGGAGGAGGAGGAACACGAGGAAGAGTATCTCGGACGGATTCGTCGGCGCGCGAGACGATGGGAGGATGGGGAAGGAAGCGATGAGGAGGAGGAGGAGGAGGAGGACGACGGGGAGGAGGCGCGCGAAGACGCCGTCGGCGGAGGAGGACGTCGACGACGATTGAAACGCGCGAACGGTGAGCGGGTGGCGCGATCAAAAGGTGTGGAAAGTGATTTTGATTCGAGCGATTCGAGCGATCTGGAGGAGGAGGACGAGGAGTTGATGATGGAGAGAAAGTACGCCGAGACGGGACGGTTGACGGATGAAGACGTCGAAGAGGACGCCGGGGCGGCGCGAGAGAACGCGTTCGAGAGAGGTGCGTTCGACGATGAAGAGGCGTACTCGAGCGATTCGTCCGAGGGTGTTCCGGTCATGGACGACGTCGAGGCGCCGGCGAGCGGAGGGGGACGCAAGAAGACGAAGAAGCAACTCAAGAAGGAGCGCGAGGCGCTGCTCAAGGAACAAGAGCGCATGATGAAAAAGGCGCAAAAACGAGCGCGATTTCCGGGATGGAACGTCGTTCCGGAGCGCATGTCGTACATGCCGTTGATTGAAAAGTTGCGCGCCGCGTTGGCCAGCTTACCACCGCCGCCAAAAGTTCAACCGCGAGTGTGCAGACAGGCGCCTCTGCGAGAGACGAACGACGCGCCACGGGCTGAGAAGAATGAGATTGAAATCGATCTGGATTCCGACGAGGATGACGACGAGGACGACGACATGTTGCGAGAAATGCTGGCAAAGAAGATGGCTCCAAAGCCCGTATCGGATGTGACAACCGAACCCGAGAAACCCGCCGACGAGACCGCTGCGGCTGGAGAAGACGCCGACAACGAACCCGAAGAGGAGGAGGAAGAGGACAGTGAGGATGAGCTGTCGGAAGAGGAAGACATGACGGAAGAAGAACGTCGGTTACAACGCAAGGCAGCGAAGAAGTATCTCAAGGCGGACAGAAAGACGAAAGCGAAAGCGGGCGGGGAGTTATTCGAAGATGAAGCCGAGATGTCCGAGGACGGCGGTCACACGGATGATGACGAAGACGACATTCAGGATGATGTGGATGATGTGGCTGACGCTATTGACTTCCGAGAAGAGCAATATGAAGACGAACGTCGCACGTTGGCTCGCCAGCGCGCTTTCATGAAAGCTCAGCAGGTGCAGGACGACGCCGAAGTGGAGAAGGTGAAGGACATGGTCGCCAACGGCTTTAAGCGCAAAACCGACGGTCTCTTCGATTCAGAAGATCGCTGGCAGCGCAAGAAAAAGAGCAATAATGATGATGAGTCTGATGATGACATGGACTACGGGCCTGTCATCGAACGTCCTGAGGAAGCGGTGGAATTGTCTGACGACGACGACGGTGAATGGCGCGAGCAGGCCGCCAGACGGCGCGCGCTCCAAGAATCCTGTACACAAGAATCGCTTCAATTACCGAATGCATTCGAGAGTGTTGTCAGTCAAAATCTCTTTGCGGCGGTCAAGGGGCGATCGAACTCGCTTCACATCGAATCACAAGAGGTTGAAGAGGGACCACTCGCCCGCGCCTTCTCCATGCCAGCCACACTCACACGCTCAGGCAGTCAACACGGCGCTGGAAGTTCATCGATGCTCGCTCGCCAATCCTCCAAGACATTTTTGGGTAAAAAGCGTCTAGCTTCGAAGGGAAGCAGTCTCATGCTCGGCAACAGCCAAGCGAGTCGCTCTTACGTGTTCGGTAGAAACGACAGCCAAAGTCAGTGGGGCACGGAAGACGCACCGGCGACTTCTTTCAAGGAACTTGGTCGCGACGAAGACGCTCGGGCCTTTGGCGCAATTAATGCCGCAAACACTGTTAGCAACAAAGAGTCGAGCGGTAGGGAGACGAAGAAAAAGCAATCTCTCTTCGCTATGATGAGCCAAGGGGCAGACGAAAACAAGTCTAAACCAGACGTACAAAAAGCTTTGAAAATGGCGACGCAGCGCAAGTAACGCGAGCGCTTCGAGTCAGACGATTGAATTATGCTTGTAATTTTGAGGCACACGACGGGACTTTTTTGATTGATATGAGGTGATCTTTACTGCAAACAATCAACTCTAAACACTCTCCTCTTCACTAACGCTGAGGGTCACATCTGACCCTCGCTTCTCTAACCACGTAGATACCACATACTAGCTGATTGAAACGCAACCGATGAGCTGGAGCTCATTCGTTTACATTTCCATCTCCTTACCGACGTACGGCTTGGCCATGTTTTCATCATCCTTCGGGGTGTGGATAACGACGGTATCCGGGATCGGCGTAGACGGACCGTTGCGGCCCTTCGGATCGTGGTCGAGCATGATCTTAACGCGCATACCGATGGTACCTTGGCGAAGCAAAGCGTGGCGAGTGCAGGAGACGATGTATTCACGAACCGGGTTACCAGAAGAGATCATGTAACCATCCTTGAACTTCATCGCCTTGGCACGCTGGCCACGAAGCTTACCAGAGACAACGACCTCCGCACCCTTGGCGCCAGCCTCCATGATGTATCGAAGCACGCCGTAGCACGCACTGCGTAGCGATAGAAAATGGAATAAGTCGGTTAGTCACGACACTCTTCGAAAGTCTCACGGAATCAACGCGCGTCAGCCCATCGCGAAACAGCCTCGATAACAGCCACTCTCTCAGCTGTGACCCTAGCTAGCTAAACAGATCTGTGTGGTCTCTACGAGCGCCATCGCGTCCATCTTCACGTAATGCGCAGGTGTAGTGCCGAATGTATCAACGAAAGTTTGACCGGTCGTGCAAGACAACTCATCGCACGCTTCGAGATTGAAAGGTTTAAATAATACGTACCGTCGCACGGCGAGACCGCCAAGAAGCTTGTAACGCAAAGACTCGCACTGTGCAATGGCGCACAAACCACGGTTGTTCACCTTTTCTGCGTAGAGCTCAACAGTGCCTTCGGCGAAGTTGAATCGGCGCTGCACAAGCGAGGTGAGCTCGCGAATGCGGCGACCCTTTTCACCGAGCACGTTAGCCGTGCGCGTGGCGCGGATGATGATCTCCGTCTTCATCGGCGTAACGCGGACCTCGACGCCAGAGTATCCGTCTTCCGCGAGCTCACGGACGAGCATTTCGTTGAGTTCGGCGAAGAAGACGCCATCGGCGACGAACTGTGAGCGATTACGAAGACGCACGCGCGTCACTCTCGTCAGTCTCTCATTCTCGCCTCTACCCTTTTAGGGCTTTGCATACACGACGACGTCCGCGTGGATCGGGCGCACCCCCATCCACCGCCGACGCTTGTACGACGAAGAAAATGAATCGTGACGACTTTGCGACACATTTTCCTTCGCTTCCAACGTCAAAAGATCGTCGCGCGCGGGCACGGCGACCACCTCCAACCTCAAACGCCCCGGCGATCGATGGCTGGGCGAGAAACCCCACACAGAGCGCTCATCGCTCGCTCGCCCGTCTCGCGCACGACGTGCGCGACGACGCGCGGACCGTCGTCGCGCGCGTGAATCTTTTCTTCAACGTACCTTGCGCTTCTTGCTGATGTTGGCGGCCATGCTGTCGAAGTAGGCGTCGACAAAAGAGGCGGAGACGGTCGCGCGCGCGCCGTGTCGTCGCGATGGGCGAGCGAGGCCAGGCGGACGACCGTGACGCGAAGACGTTCGTCGTTTTGATGGGTTTTGGGGATCTTTACTATGAAGTTCGAGATTTTTCATAGAGTCCTGCATCGGCCAGTCCTGACCCGTCAAATGAGCTACTGTTGTTAGTTCGAGTTTGTCAGATGCGCTTGACTCGCTTGACTAGTTTACCATGAGTTACATGCTGCTATGCTTTTCCACCTTCCAAATCTTCGATGCGGCGAGCTTGAGAATCCAACATGGTTCTGAGGTGCTGGATTCTGTCTCGAAGCTCGTCGCATTCCTCCTCTCGTTCGCCTATGACTTCCAACGCCGCGGCGTACCGTTTCTCCCAGTCAGACGTCTTATCTCCCTCGGCGAGCCGTTCTGAGTTCACTAGCTCGTTTGCCAGCGAATCGCGCGTCTGTTCTAATTTTTTGATCTGATCTTGAGCGATGTGAAGTTCAGTCTCTCTCGCGGCAAGCTGACTCTTGAGCGTGGCGAGAGTATCGCGAACCATGAGACTTAAACCCGCTTCTCCTCCCGTGAGTAACATGGCTGGCGGCGGTGAAGACGTCGTGCTGTCGTTTGCGTCGCCCTCTGTTTTCCTCGACTGTATCTCGTTTTGAGCAACCTTGAGATCCGCCTCGAGTTTGGCCACGGTGGCAAGCAACTCTGCACGCTCACCATCCCAAGACTCGGCGCTTTGCTTATGCTTACCACGCTCTTGCGCGAGAAGTTGCTTCAAGTTTGTCTCGCGTTTTCGAGCTTCGTCTTCTAGTGCCGACAAACGACCCTCTTGCTCGGCGAAAGACTCGCTGAACTTAGACAACTTGGCTGACTCGGCAATGGTTTTCGCCCTCTGGTCCTCGAGCGCAGCTTTCAACGTATCGCACTCCGATTTAATCTTCTCCAAGCGCTCGAGTGCGACTTGTTTCTCTTTTTCTGCTGATTCCTTTTCATTTATCGCCGCAACTTCACGCTGCGCCGCAGATTCAGCTCTCGACTCAGCGTCAGCCAAACGTGTCGCCGCAGCTTTCTCAGTCGCCGCCCAAGCCTCTGTGCTTTCGTTTGCCTGTAGCTGTAGCGCCTCGATCTGTCGAAGTAATGGTCGAGTGCTCTCCGGCATGCGTCGAAGTAGTTCGTCATGACTGCTTTCAGCAGCCTGACAACGCTCCTCTACAGCGGCGAGATCATTCTTAAATCTCTCCTCTTGACGCTCTAAAGAAGCATTTGATCGCTGCAGGGAGTGCTGCAAATCTGAAATCTGGTCCTTCAAACTCTGCTCACGCTCACGCGAGCTCTTTAATTCACCGGCGAGTTCTTCACTGCGTGCCATGTTTGCCTTCACCTCTACGTCAGTAAGCTCTTCCTTCGCTTGCGCTAATTTGGATAAATAATATTCTTTCTGTTCACTCAGCTGTGTTGCCCATCGCTCCTTCTCCGCGACGAGTTCCTTTTGGGTAGCATCTAAATCTTGCGTGAGTCTGGCGATGGATTCATCCTTGATCTGAATTTCTCCACTCGCGCCTTTTTGCGCCTCATTGCGCTCCCTCAGCTCTAGCCTGAGCTTCTTGATGGTTCCCTCCATATCAGCTTGCTTCTTGCTCAAGACCTCACCCTCTGCCATGACTTCTTTAATCATTTCATCCTTTTCTTTTACCAGCATATCCGCGCTGGTGTAAGCATCCGCTTGCTTTTTTAGAGTTTTACACTGAACCATCAATTCTTTAATCCGTGCTTCGGCTTCGACGAGCTTTTGCTCGGCTGTGGCGGCTCGTTCGGCAGACTCTTCTTGCTCTGCGTCCAATGTCGCGCGTTGAGCCGCTCTGCGCGCGATCTCGGTCTCCCTCGCCTTCAGCTGATGCTTCACAACCTTCAACTCTTTGAGCGCATCCTCGTGACTCATATTATTCACGTTAATCTCGATCTCCTCCGCGTCATCCACCTCCTCTGTCGCGGCGGGCGGAGGAGGCGACCGGGGAGCGACTTTTGGCTTCGCAGTAGGCGGTTTCGGCTCAGACTCGGGCTTCTTCTCGCTCTCGGTCTCGTTCGGCGCCATCGTCGCGCTCGGGACCGACGATGATACGTCCGGTTCGGCCACCTTTTTCTCGCTCACCGAAGCGGTCGCGTCGGCGCTCTCGTCTCCGCTCGTCCGGGCGACGTCGCCGGTGGCATTCTTCCCCGCATCTTTCAACCCAAACGCCTCGTCCGCGCGTTGTTCCAAGTCTCTCGCCGCCTCACTCGCCCTCTCTGAGATCGCTTCTGCCATCGCTCGCACGTCCACGTTGTTGAGTTCGTTCAACGCTTCGCTCGCCCGCGCGCTGATCGTCGTCGTGAGCGAGTCAAAACTCCAGTCGCTCCCGGTGGTCCAACCCATCACGCTCGTCTCGAACGTCGAGCCACCGCTCGCGCTCGACGCCGGGGCATCCCTTGCATCGGCGTTTGCGCCCTCGGCGCTCGCTCCGCTCGACGCCATGCCTCCGCGCCGCGCTCTGGACGCGGCCCAGTCTCGCGGGCGCTTTCGAAAGTTCACTGGGCTGGGCGACGAGACGATAGTCGGGGACGCGCGGGACCGCGCGCGAGGGCGACGGCGCGCGCATGGCGGCCGATGATGAGGTCGACGACGCGAGCGGAGAGGAGGAGTCGGCGCTGCCCGAGAGAAAGAGGGTGACGCGAGGAGACGCGCGACGATTGGGAGATGGGCAACAGTTTTGGTGCACCACGAAGTGCTTCGTGCGAGAGGTGTTGGAGGGACGAGAGATCGCCATCGTCGATGATTCGGTTGAAAATTCGGATGGCGAGTTAGTGCACGGCGAAGACGAGGGGTTGGCGAGCGAGATGTACGAACTTCGGCGCAGGGGTGGCGGAGTGAGCGACGAGGCAACGTCGGAGGAGACGCCTCGCGTGGTTCGTCGAGTAGAAATTTGTGGATTCGTCGTGGAGAGGCGCGTGAGAAAAGATTCAAAAATTATGTTCACGGTAGATGATGGATCTGGGTGCGTGGAATGTGTGGTTTGGACTCAGGATGGCGGTGTGAGTGGAGAACAACTGGAAATGTTTGGGATCGGTAGCACGGCTGACGGAGCAGTTACAGTGGCCAAGGAAATTCGCGTCGGAACTCTCGTGCGCGTGCAAGGTAGAATACGGGACTGGCAAGGGCGACGACAAATTAATGTAGATACAGTACAGCCGAATCTCGATCCGAATGAAGAACTGTTGTTTTGGCTAGATGCGTCTCGAAGTTGAGCTAGAGCTACAGTGTAAATTATTTCTAAATTTTCTATTCTACTCGGGTGCAAGCGCGCTACCTGCATCCGAATCATCCTCGCTGATTTCAGGCAGCGTTTCAGACGTCTGTTGTATTTCTGTAGATCGTCGGGATCTAAATACTCCCTTTGCAGTTGACAGCCAGCCGCTCAAGATACTCGTTGAAGTCTCGCTGAGGGTGGATTGTTTGGCGCGCTCTGCGTCAAATGGAAGTTCAGGATCACTCGAGGATTCTAGATTCGAGCTGTCCGAATCGGATGATAGTGTTTGTTTCTCTCGACCCACTGCTACTTTTTCCTTTGAACGCGCGTCCATGCTTGACGCAGCTTCAGCGCGTACAGATTGTAACCAACCTCGCATCATTGAAGCAGCTGCAGGCGACACAGCAGAGCGCTTCGGTGGCGAGTTATCACTAGACTCGTGGGCAGATGATTCGCCTGAATCGTCTGAGAGGTTCGTTGATTCCTGTTGCAACTTTTTGCGGGATTCTCTCGCTTGTAACAACCAGGTTTGCATCATTATCCTGGAAGACGTACTCATTTGAGCTGAAGTCGCATACTTGGCCTCGGTATCTGTGTCGCTTTCTGATGAGAAGTCGGTCGAAGAAAACACCCCTACTTCTTTCAGTGATGACTGTCTATTTGCGCGTAGTTGCTTCACGGCCGCCAACCAACCCATGAGTGCAGCTGAAGCGCCTTCGGACAATGTGACCGTCGGGAACCGTTGCGTGCCAGTATCAGCTTCACTCTCTGAGGTATCAGAAAGCATGAGAAGGTTTGCACCACGTCCGGATGCTCGCGACCCCGCATGCGTGAGCCAAATACGCATGATTTTATCAGATGACTCTGACAGCCTCACCTCTCCGAATTCATCTTCGAAATCTGAATCAGATTCTGACATCTCTCCAGCTCGCATTCGTCGTCGAACAGCCTTGCCGAGCTTGAGCCGTCTCGCCGTGCGTGGTGAGAGAATTTCTTGTAACTGATCGATAACCCAATCCCTATTTTTCGACATGAACGCGTGACGGAACTGATCACTCGTCAAATCTGCGGTTGTGATGTCCATGGCGCGTCCATCCGTGCTTTCCTCAACTTGTTGCATTTTTGGAGCGAAGAGAGTGGTAAAGTCTCCCTCGTCAAGTTCTTCTTCAATGATCATCTCACCTGCAGTGATGGATGAGGTGATTTTCCACAGTCCACAGTAATCTGCGAGCACCATAGACAAACGTTTTGCGGTGTACGACGCACCTAGTACTAAAATGACACAAGCCCAAAAGAGAATATCTTCAAACATATTATAGTTTGCCCGAAGCATCATGGATAGGGCGAGAACAAACAAGAAAGATCCAGCTCCGCCGAGAGTGATGACGAAGTAGTACTGACTTGAAAAGCACATTTGATCAATAGCTCTTAGACCAGGATCGATCGATTCGTCGTATACTTGCTCAAGGCCTTTCCATCTTGACGTTCGATTGATAAAGCGGTACCGTGCATACTTCAGGTACTCGTATACTTTCCATCCATGAAACAACTCTTGGATATTGAATGTCAGTACATCCATAACGATTTGGAACGGAATAATAACGACTGAAAATAGCAGGTAGATCAAAAGATCTTTCTTTCTGAAACCATAGAGGTAGGAAAGCCGTAGTTGATCGTTGAAGTCCCAGAAAAAGAAGATGAAGAAAGGCGTCATGTAAACACTCGCAGTGTTTACACCGTAAGCTGCGAGGAATCCCATCAAATCCTCGACTAAAGTGTCCTCGGCATCGACTTTCACTTCTTCTTCGACGTCATCGTCGTCGCCAAATTTAAATGGCAAAAGATCAAGAACAAAGTTGACCACATAACTGATTTTGTCGGGAAGCACGAGAGCACAATACGCAATGAAAGCATCCAAGTACACATATTCAACCATACCCATGATTGTTTCGAAAAAGAAGCCGAGCGTGAAATCTGTGAAATCGTCTGCACCAATCGTCGCCACGCCCACAGAGGCCGAAAGCACTATCGACACCGGGGCTAGCAAAAATGCCTCCCCGAGCGCTGTTTCAATTTGCATTTCCAAGATGACGTGTACAACCTTCAGCAAGAAGAAAATGGTGAAGAACTGAACGCCAAAAGTGTCAGTGAAAGAGAACTCGATCAAAAAGACGTTTGTTACATTGACCAGAAGATTCATCAAGACAAAGTGACTTCGTTTCCAGACTTCTGGCTTGAACATGACTTCATCAACGTAACGCTCGTCTTCCAACTCTTTTTCTTCCTCATCTTTCAGCTCTGCTGGTACCAGGATTTCGGCACAGACACCCATCATGTACATGCTAGCTGTCAAGAAGCATACGGCATATCTACCAGATGTTGCTTTCTCCACGACTGCTAGGTCGATCTCACGGCCAATATTATCGATACTGATGGGAAACGTTGTGATGATGGGGAAGGCTGTGAAAGCAGCTCGAAAGCCAAATTGACACAATACGAAGGGTAACATCCCGAGTGTGACGCCAAGGAGCGGAGGACCAATCATGATGCGGATGTACGGTACGAACCTGAATCTTGGAGGATCTTTCAGTAAGGTGAAGATTCTCACCACCATCCATACTGCAAAAATGAGAACAACGGCGAGCAATCCAATCGCACAGAAGAGCACAAGGTAGAATAAAAAGTCGAATGCGAAGTAGTTCAGCAGATCGAACCATCCCAGAGCTTGCGTTGTGATTGTAAGAGCGTATGAACCGTCGTGGCTCGCTGATGAAACATAATTGTCCATGGTGACTGTGGCGGCAATGATACGTTTGTCCTTAGCGCTGACCTGGTAGTACAGGATTTCGAAATCAACAGTAGTGGGAATGAGGCCAGCTGTCAATACGAACCCTTCGACAGGGCCAAAAGTAACAGGAATCAGTTCCTGAGCGACAATGTCTGAGATATATTTGGTCTTGTCGACCGGAGGTTCCGTTTGATCGTTCGCTAAAATACTCGCCTCAAACAGTGCATCTTGACTCTCAGCCTCAGCCGTCAAATAAAAGAGAGTATCCCCTTCTGCTTCATACCAACGCTTTTTTGCAGAAGCTTCAGTAAAGAGTTCTTCGTAAAAACATGATAGAGATAAAGTCAATTCATCAGCCACCGCAACCTGCACTTGCGGGCTGTATTGATCAATGTAAACAGTCTCCTCAACAGGTACCAAAGTAGACTCACCATAACTGACAAATGTTCGATCTGTTCCAAATGTGATTGGCTTGTATTCCGTTTCAGTGACGTGTTGCAAGTAAATATGACTGTCGTGACCTCTGCATGCAGAAAAGAATGGCAAATAATCCATCGCAAAGAGTGTCTGATCTGTCGACCATAACGCTTCATTCAAGAGATTCTTTTCGGATTCATATATGTCTGGAAGTGAAACGATGGCATTTTCATCTTGCTGTCCGTCCTCCGACGTGATCACCCAGTCTTCTGCGGTTGTAGACGTATTTAGAGTAATGTCTGCCAAGCTAGGTGAGCTTTCTTCAGTTAGAATTCCTTGTTGTCGTAGGAATTTGTATTTTTTCCACTCAGCTCCAACTGTCGAGTTGTAGTCGATTGTTACTCGGGCATCCACCCTTCGACAGCCTGAAAGTTGATCGACCGTAGCGCACTCAGCGTAATCGTTAGCTATGGCTCTGTAGAAAGTGGACGCTACAGGTGAGTTCAGTGGAGACAGGTAATCCGCGTCCGTGTCGAAAGGCAGGACGGCATGAACTGAGTATAGTTCATTTGCGCTCGCCCGCTTCGGATAATCAACGTCAATACAGAGCGTGTCCAAGAATGAAGCGCGATTTCTCAGCCCAGTATTTGCATTGAGAGCTTGTTGAAATCTACCATGAAGCATTCGCAATTCCAATCTAAACGGTAGATCATCCAAAGCCTGTATAACGAGTTCATGTAAACCTCTCTTCCAGATGTAATTTCCAAACTCGGGCTCTTTAATGTTAAAACCAGCCGCAGTTCCGTCACGATTTCTCGTGAACCAGAATGGCATTTCGAGTGATTCTTGTGAGGGAGGACACTTCTTTTCTTGCTCCTCGCCTGCTATAACTTTCATGTCTAACCAGGTAATACCGTCCGCCGTGTCCCACGGTGGACAGGGTACTGATTTGTACTCTGATTCTGTACAGCGTGTATCATCTATGACCGGATTTGTAAAAATTAGGAGTTCATAATGCTCTCCATACTTTAAGTTTTCGTCAATTAGGCGCCAGTCTAGCTTAATTCTTGCTGTGTGACCACGCGGCAGTGTGAACTTCATTAACGGGATATTTTCATCGTCTACGGCAACATTTTGTCCATCACTATCCAAAATGAATGTCGGGTTCAAGAGTTCCCAGTTCTTGTTCTCACAAATATTCCGAGCCATATATGCGAAGGGATCAGTCGCATTTGGATCAATCGGAGACACTGTCGAACTGTTGGACGAATCATCAACTTGCAGTAACTTTCGACCAGCATCAATGTTTTGCCTGACGGATGCAAGTGAGTCTGTACTAAGGCTGCTTGCATTCACAGCTTTCTCATATGACTTCTCAATGAGATCAAAGCTTACAGGCATCACACGCCAGAATGTGATTAAGTCAGCTGAGCAATCGTCCAAGCTCAGCGCAGACGCAGTCGAAGTAGTCCCGTTGGGGCATCTATTCAAAACTTGTCCAGTGCCTGCTGGACAGAAGAAACACGGCTGACATGGGAACTGCTTTCGCGTAGAGTACGAGGAACCCGCTGGACAGTAGTAACCAGCGGGACATTTGTTCAAAAACTGTGTCTCAGGAGTAGTACCAGGTCCACAGACATAACCATCGGGACATTTGTGCTGCGCGAGCGATGTGCGTGCATCACAGACGTACCCTTCAGGACATAATTCAGCCTCACCCTCCGAATCCAGCTGTAACAGGACGCATTTATCCGCATCGTAGCAATCCGCCGTTTGAGTCGCACTGCACGGAGTGTTGGTTGAGTCACAGTAAGAGGAATACTCATTGGTCGCGACAGTTCCTGTACCTCGAGGTTTGTTGTTGCTCATACCATCAATACCGCATACGATCCCACTGTTGCAAGGTAAACAGAGAGACTCTTCTGTCGTGGTGCTTGCTGGACCCCAAGTTCCCTTTGGACACTGACGGCAGGCGACAGGATCACGAGCAGAACGAAAGTAGCCGGCTGGACAGGCTTGTGGCTTGTACGTAGCTTCATCTACACATTCATAACCCGCGGGACAGGGGAGGCACTCCTGGAAGCCTTCGTACGGTGTGTACGTGCCTGGAAGACAAGTTACCGCCGCCGCGTTGCCCGAACCGGAGCTAAAGGAACCTCTCGGAGCTGGAATTGGAATGTACGTACGTTTCGGACAGTAGTGGCCCGGTGTACACGGCCTCATAGGGTTGTAGACGTCCGTGGCTGATGACGACGCCACCGTAGAATCACCGGTGGCCCATTCACAGAAGCTACCTTCTTTGCATGGTTGGGGCTGCTTGAAGGAACCTTCCAAAGTCAAGTTTGTCGCAACGCCTTCCGTACAAAAGGTAGTCGGTGGACATGGTTTTGGTCGGAAATTCTCTTCTTTCAATGTAATACCAGCCTTTGTGGAAGCGCTCAAAACGGCGGCGACATCGATGATCGCAAGAGGGTCTCGTGAAATCGTGTTCTCGAGACAATAGTGCCCGGCTGGACAGCGGGTTCCCGCAACAGCCAGACCCTCTTCATCACAGACAAAACCGGGCGTGCACGGTTCTGGTTTTTCGCGCGCGAACCCAGGACAGATTGTACCTTTTGGACATTTCTGACAAGACTGTTGTCCGTACTCAGAGTTGAATTCACCAGGGAGGCACGGTTTGGGCTCTGCATTCGCCACCCCTGGGCAGTACATTCGTTTCGGACATCGCAGACGCTCTCCGGGAGGGCAGTAGTGACCAGGTGGGCAAGGTCCCGTGCCCTGAGGCGTGATGGAACCTGGCTCACACACGTAACCCGCGTAACACTGCTGCGGAGTGGTGAAGTTGTATGCAATACTTACGCTCGACACAACCCCAGCGGTGCAATACATACCGAACGGGCATGGCAATGGTCTTTCTGCGATGGTGAAGTCGGTGAAATTACTCGTCCTGGTTCCTTCGAGACAGTAGTGGCCTGGTGGACACTGCGTTTGGGGAAGTGCTAGACCAGCCGAATCACAGACTGAACCTCGTGGACACACAAGTGGCGTCATTGATCCAGTCTCAGGTGCAATGAAGCCAACAGGCGTCGGCAGGCAGTCAGACTGACCGGTTCTCGGTTGAAACGTGCCTGCTGGGCATAACGTGAAGTTCTTTCCGCCACCGCAGTACGCACCTCGAGGGCAGAGGATGGCTTCACTTTCCGGACAGTACGATCCAGACGGGCACTGGGAAAAATGGAACAGCAGTCGCTCATTTGAGAAGTCGATCCCATTGGTGGATACTTCTACAAAGACAGTGCGAGTACCGGACTGCTCTAATCCAACGATACAGAGTATAGAAGTGGGCGACAAATAAGTCGCTTTGGTGAGTTCCCTTCCGAATCGGCACGTCAAACTGGAGGAGTTCACAAAGTTTGAACCAGTGATGAATATAGGACTTCTGCTGCCACTTAAACCAACCTTTGGAATAACACCTGAAATTTTTGGAGGTACTTGGTAATCAAATGTGACGGTTTGATTGCTAGAAAGATCTCGCTTGTTTCCTGAGATGGTGATGTTGGCACTACCCAACTTCCGCGCCGGTGTTACACACGTTAAAATATCACTCTGCGTTCTGTACGCCGCAATGGGAAAGAACGTCCCGACGCCGCAGCTGTACTGAATGGAATCGTGCAAATTCGCTGCGGAAAGTGACAAAGTCGTACCCCCGTTTTGCGAACCAGTCGATGGAGAGAGCGCTGTGAACACTGGATCTTGGATATACTCATACACGGTACCATTTACGGAAATAGCTGAGGCGTCCTTCCTAGAGCTCACACCAAAGTCAACAAGTCTTTCCATCCGATCATCGTTGTCGATCACCTTGGAAAGGCCAGTTACGTCGGCAAAACGGAATTGCCACGTTGACGGTGGTGTGACACAAATAGCGAGATGGGAGGACACTACTCGTATCTCCGAAGGTTCCATGGCGCCGTTGCCAAAGAAGCAATAGGCAGACTCGTGCAGATGTGTACCGCTCACGAATAGTGTTGTTGAGCCTTTGACAGTACCAACCTGTGGTTGAATGTTGAAAACGACCGGCTCAACGAAGATCTCAAGTTCGACTCGAACATGTTGGTCCGGCAATGACACAATTTCCACAACACTGAAACCGTGAGCAGACATCGGAGTTTCACACATAATTTCAGAACGAGTGGCATCCACTCGTGCGTAACGTGCTGGTACGATTGTGTCGTCGAGTTGACAACCTAGCCGCAACGTATCCGGCAAAGAGAGTGCGGACATTACGAAGTTCACAAGCGTTCCTCCCGATGCACCGGCTCTTGACGGTATTACAGACAAAATTGACAGTGGGTCATAGTAGTCAACAAAGCCTGCCGCGACGTGATCTTTCGAATTGAACGTCAATGAGACGCTGATTCGCGTGTTCCCTGTACCGGCGGGTGTCGTACATGTAACACCATTGTGCAAACGCTCACCTGATGTAAGAATCGTACCGAATCGACAGAAAGTGTCGTGATTTGGGATGTATTCATCATTCGGACTCTCGAAGCTCACCGTCAGCAACTGCCCACCTTCTGAGACGACATGAGAAAAGCTACTGGATGGCATTTTGAAGTAATCCATGTACGTAAATGACGCATGCTCCGAAGTGCCTTGGTCGTCGTTTTCAAATCCAAATTCAAACGATGTAAGGATAGGTGAGAGTCCGTAGCGGTCACGAAGCGCAGATGGCGAAGTACAAATAGCGAGTGCAGAAGAAACCAGATGCGCCTCGTTCGTCTGTGGACCGAAATGGCATAAGCTCGGTGCGTGCAAGTCATATCCTGTGACATGAATCACGGAACCACCGTCGAATCCTATCACAGGGAAAGCACTTTTCATCACTGGTGGTTCGAACAGCTCAAAATCAACACCCGGTCCATCATATCCTACAACCGACACCTCAACAAATCCAACCAAATGGGTCGGTGCTGTGCAGACGAGCGTGAACGCTGTGCATCTTTTTTCGTTTATACTCGTGCATGAAGATTTAGTGGTCACCTGAGAGATTGGTACGGGGAAAGGTCCAAATCTGCAAGCTGTTGGTGATGAGCTCCATTCGTTGGCTTCTATCTCTACAGTGACTTCAGTGAGACCCGCCGTGGAAGCCCTTCCGGGAATAGAGGACATCATGACTATATCGTCGTCGAAATACTGTATGAATAGATCACCGAATTTCGAACCTAGGTTCGAAGATAACCAGGCAGTAACGTTCCTTGGAGCACTCGCAGGGGTGATGAATTCAATACCGTCACCTGTACTGCGAGCATACATAGGACCTATCGTTCCGACGTGTCCTATGGCTAACTCAACCATCTCTTCGGGGATGGTAGCGCTGCTCATGGGAGTAGCCACCACTTTGATCACGTCCCCTCCTGATGTTCCTACTTTCGCATCAAAGCTGGAAACAAAAGTAGGAATCGACAACACGGTCATGACCAAATGTTCACTGTAGTCCAAACTCTCACTGGTATCGACGTAGAGCTCAACTTGTCGCTTCGAATCGTTGTCTTTGAAGTCAAAATGCGGCGTCTCGCACACAGTCAGAGCTGTCGAAAGAACTTGTCCGGGCGTACGAAAAGTGCCAAATACGCACCTCGTTGTTTTGCCGTCGAAATCAAGGAAATCAGAACCATGCAGGATGACTACTTCACCTCCAACTTCACTAATCATGTTCGGATGAGACGAATTTAACGTTGGATCAGGTTGGAACATGAACACCAGATCAACTTCATCGATACCGGGCGTGGAACCAAGACTTATTTGCGTGAACCCGGCAGCATATGCTGGCGTAATGCACTCTGAAACATGTGTTGGCGTTGTAGATACAGTCACTGCAGATACGTGGAATCCAGCGATGTGGCACTTAATAGAACTATCCATGGGGTTTTCATGAACAAGCCTCACTGGCACGCCCCCGTGCATCGACCCAAACGATGGGTAGATTGCAGAGGAGGAAACTTCAACAGATTCGCGATAGCTGAAGGGATGCGCGCGTTCGTCAAAGCTCTCGCCGAATAGCCTGGCGTAAACTGGGACTAAGCCCTGTGTGTGTGCCGGAATCACACATTCTAGTGCACTTTCTATGAAAACTCCACTAATTGGCCCTAGCGTTCCAAACTTGCACGCAGCGTTGTCGAATGTCTGCGGGCGTCTAATTTTGAAATATATCAACGCCACAGAACCTCCCTCATCACTGGCATCCTGCGGTATGATACCTGACATTGTATCTTCGACCAAATAATCAAATACAACTCCGGATGATTGAATTTCGTCATCTGTGAGGCTTGTCGAGCCACTCGCAAGGGTACTGACTACGACGGATCCCTCCAAATGCGCTGGTTGCTCTACCACTGCAAGCGCGCTTGATATAACAGTAGCGATAGTAGGTAGTTCCTGGCCGAAAACAAACTTTTCATGAGTCAATGTATTGAAGTGTTTTCCTGATATTTTCACGACTTCACCTCCGGACTCTCCTCCATCGCGAGGTTGCACGCCTGCAATTTCACCCTGAACCTCGTAACTGAGCTGCGCTTGTGGGGACATCTTTATGCTGACGTCATTCACCTGTATCCCGATGGAAACGAAACCAGAAGCGTGATCTGGAGCAAGACAAGAAACAACACCAGCAGATGTAACTTTCGCAACGACAGGCTGAAGGTCGAACACACATGCAACCGGTAACGTTGAGACGGAGGACGGCAACGGTTGTGAGAGCGTCAAATCTACGAAAGACCCACCATCCAGCGATATTAGCGTACGATGTGGCTCGGTGGTCTCAAGATGTGCGATGTACTCATAGTATAATACCTCAGTAGCACTATCGTGACCGTTCATTGCCACATTCAATGGCACTTGACCCGGCGAGTGCGCTGGTAGTATACATTCAACTTTTTCAGAAGAGCCTTGTGTGAGAGCTATACCAGAAATGGTCCCAGCTTTGCACGTGATGACGCTCAGTTCTGTCGAGAAATCGCCGTAGATGTCTAATATTCCTCCACCGGTTTCCACTCCTCGCATTGTAGGCAGGCCAGTTTCTATTTCGGGCAACCTATCGAGTTGAATCTGTACACTTGTTGTCTCCCCAATCCCATCGTACGAGAGTCGTACGAGAGCCTCATCAGCCTCGCCTTGAGGAGAAATACAAATCACCAGAGCGGAAGAAACAGTGTGCAAATTCGATACCTGCGATTTTCCATTCACTTTGAAGACGCACTGCCCGCTCATATTTGTACCTCCCCAAGCCATGTTGAAACCAGAAATGTAAGTCATGCTGCTACCCAGCGTCGGTACGATTAAGGGCGCGATGCGCAAAATTCTAGGCTTCACGACATATTGGAATTCAGCTTGCGAATAGGTGAAATCTTGTGAATTCATGGAAACTGTTACGACTGTAAATCCGGCCTTGGATGCTGGAACGTTACACTGTGTTCCGTCGGAGATACTTAGACCATTCGTAGTCGTTTTGCCAAACTTACACGAACGATGCGATCCATAAAAATTTTCACCATGCAGCGTGACCAGCCCACCTCCTGTGACGAATCCAGACGCTGGAATAACTGACGATGACAGCGATGGAATTTCTTTATATTCGAAATCCACCCCACCCTCCATCAATTTTATCTCTGAAGCACTATTATGGTGAAATACATTCACTCGCACAACTCCTGCTCTGCTCGCGGGTGAAACACATGTTGCTGTACTAGATGATATCCATCTGCCATGAACATTCATAATCGTCCCGAACCTAAAACCCATTAGAACGTCCTTTCTCAGGGATAAACCACTCAAAGTCAGGATAGTTCCTCCCGTGAAAGGGCCAGATGTGGGAGAGACGCGAGACAAAACAGATGATGACGTGTTCATGAACTCAAATGGTAACCCAGGTACAGACCAATCAAACGGATTGTTTGAGATAGCCAAGTGATGATAGCCAACCTCCATGGTGGAGGGTTCACACAGCACTTGAGTTGATGATATGAATACAGCTGGAGTCGGAGTGAGAGTACCGAATCGACATAATGAAGATGTTGAAAAGTGATCTCCATAAACAGCAATCAACGTGCCACCAATCGCGGGTCCAGCTAACGGGGACAAATGATCAAGTGAAACCTTCCTTGTGAGTATACCATTTGCATCGGTTGTTTCGACGATATTGTTACCTTTACTGTCGACAATCGTGATATCGTATTCATTGACACCGTTGTTATCTTCAGGTAACCCGCAAAGCACAGAGCCATCACTCAAGACCGTACCTGGTACCAGAGCGTCACCATTGCCGAGATTACAGTATACGTCCTGACCAGGGACAAAGCCCGTGCCCGTGATGGTCGCGGTGTTGTTGTCGTTATCTATCACTGTAGTCACAGTTGCTTCGTCTACGTACATGAAAGTCAACTGCGGGCCATCAGCAAAATCTGCACCAAACTCGCTCAACATTCCAACATCAAAGTTCACGATCTCTTTTGAATGGGCTGGGGCGATACATCTATACTCATCTTCTGCAATCCACTCGCCAACAACTGGTCCAATGGATCCAAATTTACATCCAAGCTCGTGAGAATCGCTGAAAGAGTGTCCAGCCGCAGTCACTGTTGTACCTCCCTCGACGAGTCCCATGAATGGTGACAAAGCCGTGACCACTGGAGGTGGATCAAACAAAAACTGCGGCTTCATAGCTAACTCTACTGCGGTTGCTACTACCGACACATCTAAAGCGTATGCACCTTCAAGCATAGCTGGGGTTTCACATATAATCAACGATGACGAGATCCGCACAGCCGCCACAGTGACTGTACCAAATCTGCAAACTGGACCATCTTGCAGTAAATTCTTGCCATCTAAATGTACCAAAGTACCTCCGCCCACGGCGCCAAATCTGGGCGCTATTCTAGTAATCTCTATCACGTCTTTCTGTTCTAGTTGTATGCTCACTAAGCCATTACTAGAATAATGGAAATCTTGCCCGTTTGCGGCGACTGCCACCGTCACAAATCCGACACCAGCCGGAGCAACACAGCTAACATCGTTGTTAATCCCAGCAACAGCTGGAACCGAATGAGAGCCGAATTTGCACGAGAGATCTGGTAACTGCACTACGCCTGGAACAGTCAGCACCACATGGGACGATCCAGAGGAGGAGACTTGCGATGGTGCAATGGCGTCGACAGTGAGACTTGACTCAAAAGTGTATGCATCGGTGTATGAAACATAGTCCCGATGATTCATGGAGATACTAAGCTCCTTCGCCCCTGAAGTCGTTCCTGGTGTCGTACACTCAACTGTACTAGCGGTCTGCCAGACACCCATGACATCGATTGCAGCGAATCGACATCGGAGCATGCTCGTAGATGCAAAATTCTGTCCAGTCACTGTGACTAGCGTACCTCCTTCACTTGTTCCCATCTTTGGTTGAATCTGATTGACGGAAGGAAAACCAACATACGTGTGATGGATACTGCTGAACGCTTCGAAGAAACTGGAAGTTGTCAGGGATACATCGATGGGAACTGTGCCTGAATCTATTGAAGGTGACTCACACTTCATGAGGCTTGAAGAGACGATGTGTCCAATAGTTGTTTCTTCTCCAAAGCGACAGTATTGAGAAACATGCATATCGGCACCAACTACGTCAACTATGCCTCCCGAAAGACCATAAATAGAGTTCACTGCATCGACTTTTGCGCCACCGACGAACTGGTAGCCCTTTGTTCTCAGAAAATCTCCAGTTTCGTTGTTCAGAGCGAATTCTACACTCACGAACCCCTCTCTGTGCGCCGGTGCTGTGCACTTCACCGTTTCACTGTCTATATAATATGCGGGAACGAATATGTTGTCGAATTTGCACGTCAGCGCTGCTCCCGGTAAATTTCTCACATCCGCAAGGTTCTTTCCTGAGAGCGTCAAGACTTCACCGCCACCGATGTGTCCCGAGTTTGGATGCAACCACTCAACCTCTGGGATTTCGTATCCTCGCGCTCCGAGCGCGCAAAATGTCGCACAGAGAGACAAAAGGACAAAAATAGACCAAATACCGCGCCATGCATCCACCATCCTCGCGGTGAATCGTTGGACGTGCCCAGACCTCTGCCTCATCCTCAACAACGTGGCCTCAAGACGTGCTCAAACGCTCAAACATGATCTCAATCTTGGAGTGCACCCGCCACTGAGGGTCCTGTCGTCAATGACGCTACGGTTTTTCGCTCGTCCGGCGCTCACGACCGCGAAAACTTCGACTCGAAGCTAAATCGAAGCCGTGTTCGCGAAGGCGATGAATTCAAAACAGAACAAACGAACAATCAAAGTCGTTCTAGGACGACGACAGAAAGCGGTTATGCCTCCGCGAACGCCGCGCTTCACTCGCACACACGTTTTCCCTCGTCGCTTCGCGACGTCGTGTGATGCGAACGTCGCGGCGAACGTCGACGGAACCGTTTCCGAAGCCGCTGGCGCGCGAACGACCCGCGGCTCGTACTCCCCGTCGTACGCCGTGATATTTCCCTCAAAGTATGCATATTTAGTATTAAACGTTGTTTAGGTCTAACTTTTTTTCGAGCACATCGGGACGCGGTTTTGGCGAGGCGGACGGAGCGCGCATCCGCCTTTTCGAGACGCAAGCGAGGTACGCACGCTCGAGCGACGCGAGCGCGAAGCGCTGTATGGAGCGATATAATCTTTGTGCGCATTCTTCGGCGTCTGCGTCGTCTGCCAACGCAGAGACGTCGGGGAAGCGACGGAGAAAGTAGGACTCCGCGCGAGGGATTTAGGGTCACCGCCGACCGATGAGGGGCGATGGTGAACCCGCGTGCGGCGACCCGTACGAATAGCGCGGCGCGTGAGGGCACCAGGAAGAACATAACGATTACGTACTGACGCATCCTCCTTTTTCCCCGACTCGTCATCAGTAGCCAGCAGGAAACATGGTGACTCCGCTCATCAAGCACAAGATCGTCAAGAAGCGCACGAAGTCGTTCAACAAGTACCAGTCCGACCGCTTCAAGCGCCTCCAAAACGTACGTATCGCGACACTCAGCGAAGCAATGGTCGTGGAAATTATTCACGTTTCGATTCGGTGTCTCACGCGCGCTCGCGAGCGTTGTTAGCTGCCACGCAGCCGACGATCCTCGAGCCCGTGAGAGGGTTGCAGACCCTAAACTAGCACCCGCGCCGCGAACCTTCACGCAACGATCCAGCGGCCTGCGGCACTGGATAGCCGCGCGAACGCACGAATAAAGAGTGTTTAGAGATTGAGACTGACCGTATTTATTTTCGTAACACAGACGTCATGGAGACGCCCGAAGGGTATTGACTCTCGCGAGCGCCGTAAGTTCAAGGGCTTGGCGCCGATGCCGAACATCGGTTACGGCACTGCCAAGAAGACTCGTCACTTGTTGCCGAACGGTTTCTTGAAGTTCGTCGTGCACAACGTCAAGGATCTTGACCTTCTCCTCATGCACAACCGCAAGTACTGCGCCGAAATCGCGCACAACGTGTCCACGCTCAACCGCAAGGCCATCGTCGAGCGCGCTCGTCAGCTCAACGTGAAGGTGACGAACGCCGCGGCTCGTCTCCGCAGCGAAGAAGACGAATAAGTGTCTTCTTAGCCTTAAACTTAGGAGCAGTGTCAGCGAGGAGGGTGTGATATTTGGGATAGCATCAACTTTGGAGTCTTTGTTAGAAAAACATCGAAGTCAAGAGCAAATTTGCGAAGCCTCAAGTCCCCAGTAATTCGTAGATCGTCCTCGTTTCTCGTACAACTAGCGTCTGTAGGACGTGCTCTGGTCACACTCATTCGCTCGCATCTCCTTGAAATCCCCTGCGCGGTTTTCACGAAAGTTGCGAGAGCCTCAGACACCACTGCGAGCCGCGGCGCTAGCAAGAGCGCACTCGGCCGTGGTCATCAAACCTCGTCGTCATGACGGACGATCAAGGCAGTGAAGGAGACGCTCACGTAGCATCCTCACCCGCGTTAGATAATATTCCTGAGTTAGAAAAGTTTCTCGACGTCGACGAACAAGTCTTGGCGGACGATTACTCCAACGACGTCCAAGGGGCATCAGAACTTGAAGTTACCGCCAAGTATTGCCGAGATTGTCACGTGGCAAGTCAGAGATTGTACCACGTCGCTGCACTTTCAAGAGTTTGTGATGGATTGGATGATGAAGATGCTTTTCCGATCGATCTGATAGCTGAACTCGCAGAGGATGATGACAATGACGTTAGACGGTGTGTGGCGGAGCAGCTCGATGGCTTCGCACAGTGCATAGGACGGTTGAGTGGTAGTCTGGATAGTATAAATGCGATTAAACTACTCGGAGTGAACTTCATGCTCGTAGAGGATGACTGCGACGCGGTTATAGAGGCAGCAGAGCACACCTGCAGAGAAGTGGCCTCTCTACTGTCAACGGAGAAACAGCGCAATTTACTTCTCCCGACGTTGAAGGATTTCGCAGCCAACGAAGAGGAAGAGATAAGGGTGAGTGCGGCAAAAATGTTCGGCCATTTAGCAAAAGTGGTGGGCGTGGAGATGACGAAGAGTGACATTCTTCCGAGCCTGGTGAACTTGGCAGGCGATGAGGAGTTCAGAGTTAGACAAGCCGTAGGCTCTGCCTTGAGCGAGATATTCGAGGTTTTGCCTGCGAAAGATAATTTAGAATTACCTTTACCAGCATTCAGTCGGTTATGCAAGGATAACGTGTGGGCAGTTCGCGCGTCATGTGCCAAGCACGTTGTGCAAGCAGCCAGAGCGGTTCCGTCTGAGGTGATGCTCGATGTTGCTTCGGAGATTTTCGAGCCTTTAGCGAATGATGTCAGTTTTAAGGTGCGTACTGCAGCTTTTGAGCACCTTGGGCCGTTAATCTTTGCGCTGAGCTCTGTCGGAGTTCCAGTCATGTTTGTTGATCATTTCACTAGTATGGCGGAGAGTTCGACAAGCAACAGCTCACTTCAAGAAACCTGCGCGTACAATCTACCTGGTGTTGCGCTGTCACTGACGGCGAACCGATGGCAAGAGCTTTACCCTGCGTTTCAGTTACTGTCGTCAAGTCTGAACTGGAGAGTTCGTCGTACACTAGGCCGCTCTCTCCATGAGGTAGCGAAGATCATCGGGCGGGATAGGGCAGAGAAAGATTTGTTACCCGTCTTAGAAAAGCTCTTAGAGGACACTGACGAAGTGAAAATTGGTCTGATTGAACACTTGGATGAGATTTTCAACGTTATGGGTTCAGGAGCTCGGCTGTCTCTTGTTCGCCTTCTATCAAACTTCAATGCAGAAGACACTGAGAAGATAGGCAACTGGAGAATTCGCTTCGCGCTCGCCAAGCAAATTGTTCCCATCGCCGAACTGTTACCTGGAGCAGCCACGGCCGAGTTTTTATTACCAGTTCTGTTAGCGTATCTAGATGACACCGCGGCGGTGGTCCGAGAAAAAGCTGTTAGTGTCGCGAGTACAGTTCTCGTCAACACGACAAAGGAGCTTTCCTGGTATTCTGAGCAAATTGTAAACGCTCTGTCATCCATAAAACTACTTGCGACGAGTCACAGATGGTCAGATCGTAGAGCTTATGCGACTATTTCGCTAGCTCTCGCAAAAGAAGTGGAGCAGAGAATCGTGGTTGATGAGTTACTACCATTATTGGTCATGCTTGCCGAGGACTCTGTCGCATCAGTACGACTTTCACTGAGTCAATTCTTGACGGAAGTGTTGCAACTTGATCCTACATATCTTTCTTTACCCGACATCAGTGTGGCAATTAATATTTTGAAGGCGACTGACGATGTCACGATGAGATTGCTGCTACAAAGTGCAGAGGACAAGGCGACATTGGCGATGAAAATGGACACCCTCGGCGACGGTGTCACATCGGCACAACAAGTACAATTCTCACCCACGGGGTTGTAAGCATATTGATGTAGTATAATTAGATATTTTAGCTATTAGTACTAACGCTAGCACTCTCTAAAGTGCTCTTTTCGTTTCATTGGTAGACTCCGACTTCAGCAGCGCGAATCACCCTCTCATGAAGCGAATAACCTGTCTTCGTAACAGCGGCAATGGTACCCGGCTTTGCGTCCGACCCTTCGGGGACGGGGACATTAAACAAAGCCATGTGTGCGTTCGCGTCGAACTCTTCACCTTCCGGATTGAATTTGGTGACACCGTTTTTATTGAAGACGGAAGCGAGTTGTTTCTCAGTCATCACGACGCCCTCATGAAAGCTCTTCAGTTTCGCCTTTATCGCCTCCAAGTCCGCCTCCGCATCATTTTCGGTGACAGTGGCGATGGCTCGATCAAGATTGTCCGCAACGTCGAGTAAGTCTTTGCAGAACCCCTGGATGGCGAATTTTTTCGCATCTTCAGCCTGTCGCCGCGTGCGCTCGCGCAAGTTTTCCATCTCAGCCATGGTTCGCAACACTCTATCTGTCAAATCCGCCACCTTGGCATCCTTTTCTTCCAATTCGCCGCGAAGACGAGACAATTCATCCACTTCACCGTCGCCGCCCTCGGCATCGCTCTCACCCTCCTTGGCTTCTTCCTCCGACGTCGCCTCACCCTCCGACTTTTCAGTCGAGAACCCGCGAGCCCCCGCGGGAGCCCCCACGGGCGTCTCGCACGCCCCTTCTCGTCCACATCCCGCGGCGAAACCGCGGCACGAACCCACCGCGCCCATCTTTGCCGACACTTTTCTCTCGGTCGTCCGCACTCTCTCGCGAATCATTCGCGTCGTCGCCACCGCTCGCGCCGTCCCGAGCGTCCCCGTCCTCGTCGCCACCCGTGGGGCGCTCTCGAGCGCGGCACCGACGACGCGACGGGCGCTATCAACGACGCGTTGAGTCACGACGCGTCGCACGGACATGTCGCAGCCTTCTCCTCGCTCGCTCTCCCGCTCTCACCGACGTCAGACCGTCGTCCTTCGTCTGCCGTCCGTCCGAGTTCGCAGTCCGGGAGATCCTCCCCTCGAGGCTCTAGACCCTCGGTCTAGACCCTGTGATCGTCGGTTCGACTCGCTCGGGCATCTTCATTGACCGGAGGGCGGTGCGACGCGGACGCGCGCGAGATGGGGAAGACGAAGGAGAGGGTGAAGGAGAACGCGTGTGACGACGAACGCGCGGTCGAGCGCGAGAAAACGACCGCGAGGCTCGGTAAAAGGCGTCGAGAGGATGACATTGACGTGGGAAAAGACTCACCTCGAGAGAATGGGTGTCGTTTGGATCGAGCGTGGACGGGGCGTGGGATGCACGTGGACGATGGTTCGCGCGTCTTGAGTCGATGTGGATATAGGACCGCGCGTGCGACGCGCGGAAGGTGGGAATCTGGCACGTTTTATTACGAATTATTTCTCGAACATCTCGGTCAGACTGGGTGCGTTCGCGTCGGCGTGAGCAACGATACAAACGTGAATCTGGACGCTCCTGTGGGCGCAGATGAACACTCATATGCCTTCGTACAGCGTGGTAGTGATAAGGTTCATAATAGAGATCGAGTTCAGTACTCAGATAAGCGAGTGGTGGAGGGAGACGTCATCGGTGTGCTCTTGTATTTACCCTCTGCGCGCAATGTCTCGTCTGTCGACACCTCTCGTCTCGAATTTTACCTGAACGGCCGAGGACTCGGTCGTGCGTTTGAAAACTTGCGTGCTTGCGATCGTGATCACCCATATTATCCATGTATTTCACTTTTCTCATCACCGGAACAGCTCGAGCCGGTCGTCGTGCAGTGCAATTTTGGACCAGAGTTTATTGCTCCTCCACGAAGAACGAGGACGAGCGCTCTCGCGACGTTTTAATGTTGGATGTTGTAATGTTAATGTTGGTGGATTGGTGGATGTTGGAACTACAGTACACTGTACACCGTATCATTACAAAGATGTAGAGGTCGAATGCTTTGTCATCTAGAAAGAATACATGCTCGAATACGCGCTTGTCGTTTTCCTTTGATTTTGAGACTCTTGCGCAAATCGTCTTACGAAACAGTCATCGCCGTCTTTGCCGAAATCAGTGCGCGGGGAAATTTCAACTGATTCCGAAGCTACTTCACGGTTCTGCCGTATCTGGTCTTCAAGAGAAGCGCGATATTTCAAGTTGGCTTCAGTCGCGATCCTGAGTTTTTCATCGAGCTGTCGCCGCGCGAGGTCCATATCCTCTTGATTCTGTCTTTGCCACTCCAGTTCTGCAGCCTTTTCTGCACATCGTTTCGTCTCGTGCTCTGCGATTTGCCGGGCCCGGCCCTCGAGCACCTCTTGCATCAATTTTTTGCGTTTCATTTCCTCCGCCATCTCTCGCGCGCGCACTTTTCTGTCGTATTTCAATCGATCCTCTTCAACGCGCGCGTCGTCCAATTCCTCCTCGGCTGTTCGCCTCAGCAGGTCTTCACGATATTTACGATACAACGCTTCCTCTTCTTCGATGCGACGTTGCGCCGATTGCATGCGATCTTCTTCAAAAATTCTCTCTTGTTCCATCGCTCGTTCGACCAGCTCCTTATCACGTTCCCGCTCCCGCTCGCGCATTTGGATCTGCTCCGAGTACCTCTCTCTGTTTGCCGTCAGTAATTCTGCGTGCATTCGACGCCGCTCCATAGCCTGTTCGTCCCTCGAGATCGACTCGATCAACAATTCCTCGCTCCATTGCGCGTTTAAGCGAGCTCGTTCGACTCGTTCTTCCTGTAAATACCTCATACGACTACTCTCACACGCCGCGATTTGTTCCCGAAGCTCCCGAGCGTGAGACTCTTGACTCGCTTTTGACGCGGCTTCTCTATCATCCATGAGCGCTGAATCTTCCATTAATCGACGTGCAATCACTGCATTTAATCGTTTCGTTTGTTCCGACGCCTCCTCGTCCAATTTTCTGCGCTCGTTCACTTGCATTCGTCGACCGATTTCCACCTCTTGCGCCAGTCTCTCGCGCATCTCCCGCCGCGCGCCCTCGTCGTTCTCCAGAAACTTTCTATATTCCATGTCCTCCACATGTTTTTTCCGCTCTTCCTCGCGTTTCGCCAATAGTTCTCGCGCGCGCGCCTCTAATTGCGCCCGTTTTGCCGCCGCACTCGTGCGCGTACCCGCCATCTCCACCGCGTGCGACTCCGCCTCTCGCGCGAGTCTCGCCCGCAGCGCCGCGCGTCTGCGAGTCAATCCAGCCTCCCACGCCTCCGCCCTCTTCACCGCGGCGCGCGCCTCGATCGATCGCGTTTCCGCCTCCGGTGCCTTTTTTGACCTCCAATTCACTTCCCAATGCACTCGTTCGAGTTCCTGCGTTCGTCCGTCGTCTCCTCCATCAGTCGCTCGCTATAAATACAATCACTCGTTCATTCAAACCGTCGAGGCGTCCGTCGCGCGAGACGCCTCGCACCCGTGCATCCACCGCACCGCCGCGTCCGTCCGCACCGCCCGCGCGCACCTCTGCGTACTCACACCGTCGTCGGTGTTCCTCCTCGTTCGCCCTCGCCCGACGCCCCATCGCCTCCATCGCGCGCGTCGACGACGTCCCGCGACGACGGTCGTCCGCCCGCCTCTGCCGTCGCCCGTCGTGTGTGAATGGGACGACGGCGGGGAGGGACCCTTCTGTTTCTTGAGTCACGATCGGTCAAACGAGTCAAAATCCCGATCCCATATAGCGCTCGCGCTCGACGCCCATCGATCGATCGATGGGCGGCGGCAGGGTGACGCGCGCGACGGGAGCGATGGCGACGCTCGCGGACTCGTTCTTGGCGGATCTGGACGAACTGAGCGATGAGGAGGAGGATGTCGGCGGACGGTCGCGCGTGGGGGGGGAGACGACGACGACGACGACGGAGGAGGCGACGGGACGGCGCGGTGGTGGAGCAGACGGCGTGGATGCATTGTTGAAGAAGAGCGACGATTTAGACGAGATCGCGCCGCTCACGTCGACGGAACGGTACGCGAGGGTGACCAAGGCGGTGGATGAGTCCATGGCGTCGAGCGCGATGGAGGTGAACGACGCGGGGAGGCGCGTCGGAGCGGTGGACGAGGGCGCGGAGGCGCTCGTCGTGGAGTGCAATACGCTCACGGTGGAGGTGGATAACGAGATCGCCGTCGTGCATCAGTACATCAAAGATAAGTACAAGAAGAAGTTTCCAGAGTTGGAATCCTTGGTCATGCATCCCATCGATTACGCGAGAGTGGTGAAGGTGATCGGTAACGAAATGGACATGATGAATGTGGAGCTCGACGACGTGCTACCTTCGGCGACGATTATGGTGGTGAGTGTCACCGGATCGACGACATCCGGGGAGCCACTGAGTGAGGTTGAATTGAAAAAGACACTCGAAGCGTGCGATCGAGCGTTAGAGCTAGATGAAGCGAAAAAGAAGATGTTCAACTACGTCGCGACTCGCATGGCTGATACCGCGCCCAACTTGAGCGCCGTCCTGGGAAGTGATATCGCGGCTCAGCTCATCGGTGTCGCCGGCGGATTGCACGCTCTGTCGAAAATGCCCGCGTGCAACGTTCAAGTCTTGGGATCAAAGAAAAAGAACACGGGTGGCATGTCGAGCGCGTCGGCTATTCGAGCGGGAGACATGCACGCCGGCTTCATCTACGACTGCGACATCATTCAGAAGAAGACGCCTCCTGCGTGGCGAACCAAAGCGGCACGATTGATCGGCGCAAAGTGCTCTCTCATGGCGCGCGTCGACGCGTTCGGCGAATCCCCGGATGGCGCCACGGGAAAGAAATTTGCGGACGAAATCATGAAGAAGATAGAAAAATGGCAAGAACCGCCGCCGGCGAGAACATCAAAACCGCTGCCCGCACCCGGAGTTGAGCAGAAGAAGAGACGCGGTGGCCGGAGAGCGAGAGCGTTGAAGGAGAGGTACGGGCTCACGGACATGCGCAAGGCGGCGAACCGAGTGAATTTTGGTGAGGCTGAGGAGGAAGTAGGCTTTGACGGCGAAGGTTTGGGTACGCTTGGCTCATCCGCCGGAGCGGCTGCCGTCGCCGGTAGAATGCGAATCGCGGCAAAGGCTGCGAAACTCATCAAAACAGACAATAAAGGCGGAAGATCGACATTTGCGAGCACAGCGGGCACGTCTGGGATGGCTTCTAGCTTGGCTTTTACTCCCATTCAAGGGATCGAACTCATCAATCCAAACGGACCGAAGCAAGACGGGTTGGCTTCCGGCACGGATTCCGTCTTTTCGGAGCGTCGTGGATTTTCGAACGTTGCTCGTCAATTGAAACGATAATCTACGCACTAGCATTTATTCATACAGAGATTTCACTAGACTACATTCGAGCAGAAAAAGCGGTTGGTGCGCCGAAATATCTCGGCACCGTCACAGAGCTGTGCCCTTTTTTCGCGAACGGTGCGTCACTGCACGACGTACTCAACCACTCATTTTCAAACACATGGCACGCACACAATCAAGGCTAAAGTTCATCCTTTTCTTCGCGTTGCGGATGAAATCCTCTCTCACTCAAGTAGTCCTTCACGTCCTCGACGGACCACTCGCTCGTCAATTTAGCAGTCTCGACAATCGTCCCATCATCCTCTTCTATGTGTAAAGAAGGCGGATAATGCGGCGTCCACTGCACTGTGACTCTCTCGCCGTACCCCCCGACCTCGACGACCTCTTTCAGGAACGTTTTGATCTCCGGGAGTCGGTTGAGTTTTCACCCCGGGCACGACTGAAATCGCGCTCGAGCGAGCGTCCCCGCGGCGTGCGCGACGAGTGCGCGAGCGGAGACGGCGACGACGCAGACGATCGTCGCGAGAACTCGACGACGCGCGCCTCGGGTAAATTCTCGTCGCCGATTTCCCCGCTTGGACGTCCTCATCGTCCTCCGCGCGTCGAGCCTCGACATCGCGGCGACGACTGAGGGGACTCGAGGTTGAAATCGACCAGTCAGGACCAGATGACTCTCGTGGGGTGAGGCTGGGGTGCCTCCTCGCGAGACCGCACTCTGTCGCGGCGTTCGTCGGTGAGTGCGACGATGACGATGACGATGACGACGGTGATGACGTCGACGACCACGCGATGCGACGCTCGACGCGTCGCGCGGACGCCGGTCGCGCGTCGAGGCGCGACGGTGGTCGTGCGGGCGGGCGATGACGTTGAGGCCAAGTGCACGGGGTCGTGCGATTCCTGCGGGTTGGCGAAGGATAAGATGCAGTGCGATGGGAGCGGACGAATCATGGGTGGAATGGGAGCGATTCCTTTGTTCTCGTGGTGGCCGATCAAGGCGTACCGACCGTGCCCGGGATTGATTGATAACGGCGGAGTTTACACCAGAAAGGGACAAGATGTCAATAGCATTCTTTGGGGCGAATCTGGGAAAGACTAATTCCTACTAGTAATGTTACGCTATGCTACTAATTCTTAAAGATCCTCGTTTTCATCCCTGCTCGTAGCCGATCCGTCAGTGCGAAACCGTTGGACGAGACGCGTGAAACCAATCTCGCCTCGACTTGCGCTCGTCATATCTTGTCGAGCTGCATCCACGAGAGACTCCTCGATGACGACGCCTTGCGTCTCCGGCAAAGACAGCGTCACCATACAAGCTGAGCCCGCGACTAGACCGAGAACCACCGGCGGCACGGCCGCGCTGATCGCTTGCGCAAGAATGATTCCAGGCGCGATGATACCGCCAACTCGGGCGGCGAGCGAACACGTGCCCAAACACGACGAGCGCACTATCGTCGGGAACAGCTCCGTAGTGTACAGGTAAATCATGTTGAAAGAACCCGCAATTCCAAAACGCCCGATCATCGACACTAACACTTGCGTCGATCCACTGAACATGGCGCTTGAAAATACACCTACGGCTGCGGTTCCCATGAGGAGGAGCAAAGTCTTCTGTCTGCCGAGTACGTCCACGCAGACCTGAGCGACACCGTGCGAAGGAAATTCAACTATTCCACTAATGAATGTGTTCATATAAATTGAACCGCTCAGAGAACCCACATTCAGGGACAACCCGTAGTAAACCATGCTCGTCACGCAGAAAATGTAAGCCATGGAGAAGAGGCGCTGTCGCAGAGCGGGATATGGAAACACAGCTGTGACATTCAAACCCTTCACGACGCGAGTTTGCTTCAACGGGGGCAGTGTTCCGCTAAATTTATCGTTACCTTTAGCGAGATGGGTCATGATCTCGTGTGCCTTGTCGACTTGTCCCGTAGCGAGGTACCAACGCGGAGACTCCAACAAGAACCGAAAAGAGAGAAGGATGTACGCCAACCCGTGTAAGCCGCAGAAAGTCGCAAAGCTCCGCCATCTTGGCATCATGTACGCGACCGGAGCCATGAGTGCGATACCACCAGACCAATAGTATTGCGTTGCGATGCCAAGAACGGCTCGCCACTTGATTCCGAGCACTTCTGTACACAAGACATAGCTCGACACGCCCAAGCCTCCGCATCCAAAGCCGCGCAAGCACATGCAACAAAAGTATAACCAATATCCATTTGAAGCCGCAGCGAATAGCGCTCCGGCACTAGCCAACGCGGTCGATACGTATAATCCAAAGACCCGACCTTTACTGTCAGCAACCTGACCGAGAATTCCAGCTCCAGCGAGGAAACCGACAAAGAAGATTGAGTCTGCGAGCTGAACTTTGTATTCGTGCGAGCACACGAGATCCCACTCGGAGACGATGGAGCTCCTGGGGTCGACCCACTTCCACAGCTCACGATCCATATCGCATATTTCAAGCGGTGATCCGGTGTCTGCGTCTAAACATCCACCCTCCACCGCGCACACCCAGTCTGGCACGCGCGCGGTGAACACAGACGTGAGCGTCAGAAACGCGGCTGGAAACCACGCGACCGAACTCAGCGCGAACTGCGCGAGCTGCGCTCTGTTCGCTTGCCCGATGCGTTCATCGAACAGTTCATCCACCGTTCGTCCGTCGGCGCTGTCTTCCTCGTCGGCAACGAACGCGCGCTCTTCACCACCGTCCTCATCTTCGTCCAACCCGTTCGCGCGCGGTCCGGGCGAGGCGCTCCGCCAACTCCCTGCGATGTCGAGCTCGACGTCCGAGTCGCGCGCGAGCCCAGACGCCATGGCCCGCTGTCTCGTCGTCGATGTCGCGATTTTCCTCGACGACCGCGACCGCGCCGGTCGCGTACTCCGGTCGCTCGGCTCAAACCAAACGAACTCTCGTCTTGAGACGAGTTTGGGAGTTTGGGCATTTGACCGGGGGTAATTAAAGGGTCACGACCGGTCGATTTCGAGCCTCGAAAAAGAAGGAGAAAGTGTCTCGTCCGAGGTAGAGCGACGGCGTCACTTTGTCGACGGCGAAGATGTTCAGACGAGGCGCGAATGAGTTGGTGAGACGAGCGATGACGACCGCGACGACGGTTAAGTCGTCGTGTAACGCGACGCGGTCGTTCGTGAACGCTAAACTTCCCGATCTCGACTACGACTTCTCCGCCCTGGAACCGGTCATTTGTGCAGAGATCATGGAAATTCACCATCAAAAGCACCACAACACATACGTGACGAACTTTAACGTCGCTCAAGAGAAGTACGCAGAGGCCGAAGCGAAGGGTGATCACGCCACCATGATCGCCATGCAACCGGCGATCAAATTCAACGGCGGTGGACACGTCAACCACACGTTGTTCTGGAAGTGCCTCACGGCGCCGAAGGACTACGCACTTCCGGAGGGCGAACTGTTGAAGATGATCGAGCGAGACTTTGGATCGCTTTCAGCAATGCAAGACAAATTTACCGCCGCGACTGTCGCCGTTCAAGGTTCTGGATGGGGTTGGTTGGGCTACGACAAGGCTAGTGGTAAGCTCGCGGTGACGACGACCGCGAATCAGGACCCCTGTGTGACCACCGGTCTCACTCCCATCCTGGGAATCGACGTGTGGGAGCACGCGTACTACTTGCAGTACAAGAATCTTCGTCCGGATTACGTCAAAAGTGTCTGGAAGATCATTAACTGGAAGGTAAGTGTGATCTTTGTTGGAATGAGAGAACAGACTGACGAGCTCGATTGTTTAACGCACAGAATGTCGCTGATAACCTCAAGAATGCCACGTAATGCACGTTTAACCTTGTACAACAATAATTTGTGAATCGATGCGTGAATTATTTTCATTTCGCTGCTATCTACTGGATCATCGCGGTGCGCCGACGGACCTTTCACAGCTCAACTCAATTCTGCGTTGCTATGAGCGCCTCCTTCGGACGTCTCTTTCTAGTCGCCGTCGTCTCAGTCCATCCGCTCTTCCTCTTCCTCATCCTCAGTAGTAACATCCTCCGCTCCTTCCTCGTCCATTTCCTCGAGTTCGATGTCTTGTTCGCCCTCCGTCTCCATAATTACTTTCACGCACTCCTCCCTGTCGTTGTGCATGGCCTCGTCCAGCGGCGTCCGGCCGGCCTGGTTACAGATGCTCGCGTTCGCTCCTTTGTCCATCAACAGTTGAACGATGTTCGCGTGACCGTTTAAACACGCCCAGTGCATCGCCGTGCTCCCTTGTTCGTTCGCCTTGTTCACGTCAGCCCCGTACTCGAGCAAGAGGTTGACAATTTCTTCGTGCCCGTTCGCTGCCGCGTAGAGCAGACCGTCGTACGCGTCCGCCAGCGCACCCTGGTCCAGGTACGATCGACACTCGTCGAACTCTCCGAATCGTGCGGCGTCGGCCAAGGCCTCGCTCAATTCTTCCTCCGTGGACATGACGCGCCGCCTCGCTTTTTCGTCCCCGGCGGCGAATGTGGAGAGAACCTCGAGCGCGGGGACGACACTTGGATCTGATCTTCGATCGACCCTTCACGAACCTCGCGCCGCGCCCCACTCGCTCGCGGGTTTGGAACAGAGTCGTTACGAGCGACGCCTGCGTCGACGCCGGAGACACCGCCGCGACGACATGGCGTCCGCGCGCGTGACTCGAGCCTCGGTCCGCGAGGGAAAGAATGCGTCGACCCCGAACTTCGTCGTCGGGTTCGCGTACTTGCTCGGTGCGTGCGCGTGACTCGTCGAAGAGGAACATCTTTTTTAGCGCAACTCCTCCAACATCCGACTGAACTGTGGACGACGACTGACGTACGGCGTGCGTTTTCACCGACGTGTAGCCACGCAGCTGACGTCGAAACTTTTACCCTTCTTCATCAACACTCTTGTGGCGCGACGGCTCACTCCAGAGGAGTTTGGTGTTCCCACCGTGCACTTCTACTTGCTCTCGACAGTCATCCTCACGACGCGCGAAGGCTTCAGACGGGCGCTCATGCGGGATTCCGTCGACGAGGGATCCTTGGGTTACGCATGGTTCGTTCTTCCTCTCGGTTTCGCACTCTCCATCGCGGTTCCGGCTGGCGTTATCACGTCGCAGAAGATATCTACGAGCGAACCATACGGTCTGGCTCTCGTGTACTACGGCGTCGCTGCGTTCATAGAGCTGTGTGCCGAACCTTACTACATTCGAGCGATGCGAAAGTCCGCTTTCAAACTAAGGCTGATTGCAGAATCGATTTCAACAATCGTGCGAAGTGCTTTGACGTACTTGCTGGTGTCCATGAACCAACAAAACGTCGTGATGGCCTTTGCGTATTCGCAGGTGGGAATTAATTTTTTTATTTTTGCGCGAACGTAACCAACGCGTCTCCTCGTGACTGACGTGCGTTTTTCGCCGCAGCTCCTCTATGCTGTTTCGATTACGTTGTTGTATGTCATCGGAACACCGAAACACACACACCAAACGACGAGAAAGGATCAGGCAACCGTCAAATTAATTGGCATTTTTTCGTTACAGGTGAGCTCAATTAAATCTCTTCAAACATCATGATCATGACTCTTTCACGCCGCAGGCTGCGTGGAAACTCGTCTTGGCAGAAGGTGAAAAGGCTGCACTCATAGCCGTCGCTGCAGCGGATGAAGTCGGTGTTTATGGCCTTGTTGCGTCTCTCGGGTAAGAGATAATATTTTTACGAATTAATTAATTTTGAATTAACTTTTTGTTTCAAGTGCGGCATTTGCGAGATTAGTGCTCCAGCCGTTCGAAGAGGCTGCATTTGTTATTTTTACACGCAGTATCTCGTCGAAGGCGCGTGCGACGGAAGAGAAGAAAGTGTTCAATGCATTATTGCGTGTAGCAATTATTTTCGGCAGTACGGCGGTACGTATTTCATGCTACGCATTCTATAGGCGACGCATTGACGTGTTTATGTGCCTAGGCTTCGATGGGACCTCATTTCTCTTGGTTGGCGCTCAGGTACGGCACTAGAGATGACTCTTTCGAGCTCCTTGTTGAATTAATTCCCATTCGTGAACAGAATTTTATATGGTGAACGGTGGGCGAATCAGCATTTCGCATCAGAAACGCTCGGTTTCTACGCAATTTTAATTTTGCTGCTAGCGGTACGTGTCTCCTTACATGCTCGAGCAGCACTACTTCGATTTCTCGACGGTGACGACATTGCGGGGGGATTTATCGTGTCAATTTATTTTCATGTATTTATTTCTGATTCTTTGATTACAAGGTGAACGGCATCACGGAGGCTTACGCACATGCTGTAATGGTACGTGTTGAGACCATTATTTCAACCGAATCGTTTTATACTCACCACGTTACCTTTGTGTAGTCGTCGACGGAGTTGAGTTCTTCAAACGTCTGGCTCCTCGTTTGCTCCCTCGTCAATGTGGTACGCCTTCGTGCACTGTAAAAGTGGTCTTGTTCGTGACTTTGCGTTTTCAGGGTGGTACACTGATGCTTCAGCGCTCGCTGGGTCCGATCTCGCTTTTGATAGCGAACGCCATGAGTATGGTTGTTCGTATCGCTTTCACCGGTTCGTACATACGCAAACGCTTTGTTCGCCTGAAGTTGGATACTCGCGTCAAGCTCCTCTCAAAGTCTTATTTCTTGGTAAGTTCACTCCATTGAAGATATCTGTGATCATCATGGTGATTGTTTCATCGCAGACTTTGATCGTTTTCTCTTTCGTTGCTCGGATGTCTGCTCAAGCGTTGCGCAGCAACCCAACCACTTTTGGGCTCTTGGCCCACACTGCGTGTGGGGCCGTTATCCTAGCTATCCTCCTCGTCACACTGTACGTCTGCGAGCGTGACGCGTTTTTATACCTGTCAAAACATAATAAAAGTGATTAGTGTTGAGTTAGTTCATGAAAATGTGACAGTATCGATAGCCCTATTGTCACCACACTCGCCACAACAGACTTCTGCAGCGCCACCTCTAGACCTCAAAAAATTTTCCACCTTCTTTGACCTAGATCGCCTGCTCGTCCTCAGCGGACGACGCTTCAGCTGCATCGCGTTGGCTTTCGATCGCTATCCAGTAAAGAATCCATCGAGCGCACCTTCTGGTCGCCCCTGGCGTGTTATTGATTGCTTCGGTCGACGCGCGATCAACCTGAAATCGGCGCAATGAACGTCACTCGTCGTATTGTCTCTGGCGCTTCTTTGCGCGGCGTGCAGCGTGCTTCAGTGAGATCCTATGGTGCTGGCCCTCCCGGAGGTTATTTTGCTGAAGGTGTACAAAGTGGACGCAACGGTTACTTGTTCGGTGAGACCCCGTCGGCGGCAGGGAAGCGTAGAGTTTGGGAGGACTGGGAGGCGCCGTGGTATGCGACCCTTACGCTCGCCACTGGCATCCTCTGCTTCGGTCTTCAGGCAAAACCAGACACGAAGATGACATCGTGGGCTAGAGAAGAGGCGGCGCGACGACTTGCCGCGGAAAAGTAGCCCCATCGTCGCGGCTCACGTCCGCTTCTTAGTACGCTAGTGAAAGCTTCTGCCAAACAGGAAGGAGTGTTGTAAATTGTTACGTTAGACTTTTCTAAAACTTTTCTAAACACCAGGCGCGCGTTGAAACATTCACTTTTTGTTCTAAGTACTTCATATGATACGTCTAGTTGTATTTGCTACGCTATCGTCGGTATCTTGATCGTTTGAAGTTGACGTACAAGTGAAAGATGCCGCGCTCAAACGTGCATCTGAAGCCGCGCTTGTGACTATGTTCCCATTCCTTATTTACGATTTTGAACGCAATATCCTCATACGGTGGGCCTGCGGTGATTTTGAGAATGCATGTTTCTGCATTCGGCGAGCCGTCTGGCTCAATTCTGTAAGATGGAGCCTTCGAGGTATCGATGAGGTCTGGATAGAAGATGTTAAACTTGTACCCCTGGACAAGTTTTGGCGGCGGATTTGAGGAGTCGTAATGCGTTCGGTTGTACTTGTTCCACGTGTAACCAGTGTGCACACGATTAAAATACTTGGGTTTTCGTGGTCGGTACTTATCGTGCCACCAGTACGCCTGCGATTCCAGTGCAACCTCGGCAGAGAAGTTTGCGTCGCCTTCCTCAGTTGCGCCCATCATGCGCTCGACGAGATCCTTTGCCTTGATGTCTTCCTGCCTCTCAAGATCCTTGAAATCGGTCGTTCCCGTTCGAAGATTACCAAGGATACCGCTACTATGGTTTGCTCCACCGGACGTTTTGAACGCGTTGTAAACGTCTTCTTCCGTCTTACCTCTGAGGACTCGCTTCTGAGAAGTGACCTTCTTGAAGCGTGACATGCTTTTGATCCTTTCTTGCTCTCGAAGACGAGTGAGGTTTGCTTCTTCTTGTGCGATATCGATTAGCTCGATCCCATCTTCGATCTCTTGGAGTCGCATTGGCGACAAAGACGGATCAAACTCTTCTGGTCCAGAAGAGCGTTGCGTTTCAGTGGCACCCATATTTTCCCACTCTGACACATCGTTTCCGTGAGCGTCATCATCTTCGACGTGTTTACCGAAATCCGCACCGAGTAAGTCATCATCATCCTCATCCTCTTCTTCTCGCGTCTGGGCGGCAGAAGCTTCCTTCCTTGCGCGGCTGCCATCCTCTATTTCCTCTCTCTCGAACTTGACTTTGAGAGCGCTGTGTGTCTCCTCAACCGTGGCCCTCATTTTCGCCATCGTGACTCGCTTTAACACTGCCTTCCAATATTCGAATTCGCCTGCATCTGGATCTTCAAGTTGTTCAGAGATCTCTGCTTCGAGGTCACACAGTTCAGCCGCGGACTTACCACTCACTATTTCCACCACGTCGTCGTCAATGTCAGCGTGCAGGCTGGTCGCTTCTGTGCGTTCAGAACTTTGCCCGCGGACGCGTGAGCGTTCGATTTCTTCATTCTTTCGAACTTCATCTAATTCTATCTCCGTCACACCAATCAAGGAAGTCCAAAATTGACGCCTCTTGGCGTCCTGTGTGTCGAGCTCGTGCAACTCCTCGAGTTCTGTTTTGGTCTCTTCCAACTCGTTCAACGTTAACCCTTTCAAAACCGTGAGTGGGTTCACGAACGCGTCGAATTCCATGTACGTTTCAGCGAATACGTTCTGCGCGATGAGGTCTATGGGCTTCGCACGCCCCTCTTTTATCCGTATCCCCGCTCGCACTTTCGCCTGACGCAGATGAAAGGCATTCTCCTTTTGATCCAACTCCTTGGCCTCCCCCTTCGCTCGTTCGCGCTTCTGCGCGTCCATCGTAGCCAGAACGCTCGGTTGTCGTCGGTTCCAATCGTTTCCCCCCTCCCCGGCTCCAGAAGAACGCCGCCAATCCTCCGCGGATCCAACGCCGCCTCCGAACCGAGGAGGCGGTGCGTCGCCGCTCATCGCGCGCTGACGTCGACGGACCCTACGAGAACACGACGACACGAACGGAAACGATTCACGCTCGCCGAAAGGTCCGCGTCGACCGCGCGCGCGCGCCTCACTGGCGACTCTCGCTCTTTCCTCTCTCGTCGCGGTGGTGGGTTCCTGACTCGTCGCAGCCTCGGTCTCCCCGGGCACTCCGAGGCGACACGTGATGATGCGTAACACTCAAATCTACGTCTCCGCAGTCGACGACTCCGAGTCCGTCTTCGGACTTGAATCGTTCGCTTTGCGGCGCGAGAACGAACGGGTGAAGTCGTCGTCGTCGAGAGTGTGGTCCATCGCGCGCGTTCTCGTCGACGCGTCGCGCGTTTCGGGCGTCGCGGTCGAGAAGACATGCGGGCGGTTCCTTGGACCCGGTTCGCGGTGGCGATCGTTTTGACGACGTTGGTGTCGTCTTCATCGGCGCTCGCGGCTCCTGGATGCTCAGAACGCAATGAGATGAAGATTTTAAACATAGATCTGAACGCGAACGGGCAACACACCGTGGTTCCGGCGGGTTTGGCGCTATTCGGAGGAGACGTGGTGGTGAACTCGACATTGGGTCCCTGGTCCCTGGTTCTCCCAGCGAGTGGCGAATACGGGTGTTCGAGTTCATCTATCGGTGATAGAATCACTGGTGATGTTCTCGTGGTGGAACGCGGCGAGTGTCAGTTTTACGAAAAGGCGAAATTAGCTCAGGCAGCCGGAGCGAAGGGGTTAATAATTGTCAGCCACGAGGAAGACTTCACTACGATGACGTGCGCCGAGGATGAGAAACTTGATATTGTAACCATGCTAGTTGCGGGTGAAACTGGTTTGATGATTTTGGATGGTGCGAACCAATCGGGTGCGAGCTTGACGATTACTTTGGCTGAAGTTCTCCCGAAACAGTTTGACTTCGTAGCTTCTTTTGCCCTCTTGCTCATGGCTGTCGCAACAATCACTCTAGGTGGCGTTTGGTCTTTGAAGGACAAGAGGCACGATATTTCTTCGAAGCGCGATGACGATGATATTGACGAACGGGAGGAGACGGAGAATGACCACTCACAAGGTATTGAGATCAACTCATACAGCGCGTTTTACTTCGTCGTGCTGGCTTCAGTCGTGTTGCTCGTACTGTTTTACTCGATGCAACATTGGATTTTCGTAGTGATGCGAGGTGTTTTTGCGTTGGCTTCTTTTGAAGGTCTTCGTGTTGTGTTTTACTCCGCTATTACGTATCGAAAGGCTCGGTTTCACCGCTCAAAAGTTGTGCTCCCTTTCATGGGTCCTGTCCAGACGGTGTCCATCTTGGCGAGTATTGGGGCGGCTTTGGTCGTAGCCACGTGGGTTATTTTTGAGAAAGCCACGTGGTCTTGGATGCTACAAGATATCTTGGGCTTATCTTTCCTCGTGAACGTGTTGAGACTTGTGCATTTGCCGAACTTGCAAGTCGGAACGTTGCTTCTTTGCTGTGCCATGTTTTACGACATCTTCTGGGTGTACGTACAACCTCACTTATTTGGGCAAAAGAGCGTAATGGTCACGGTTGCCCGCGGAGGTGAGCACGGTGAGAGACTTCCCATGCTGTTTCTCTTCCCTCGCGCATCGAGCGAGGGAGACTTCTCCATGCTAGGCTATGGAGACGTCATCTTGCCCGGTTTGCTCATCGTCTACAACTTGCTCTTCGACAACAGAAAATCTGATGTTTCTGAAACGAAATACTACTACTTTTTCTGGTCGTTAATTGCCTACGCTGTGGGGATGGTGTTGACATTTTTAGCGCTTTACTTCGAGGTTGGAGGGCAAGGGGGGCAACCAGCGCTGACGTATTTGGTACCCACCGTTTGCGGAACGACGTGTTTCCTAGCTTGGAAGCATCATAACCTCGGTGAAATGTGGTCAGGCTTTACTGAAGAGTACTCTGCCATACCGTCAGAGTCTGAATCTATATTGTAGTTTGTATCAATAGACCGCTCAAAAAAACTCCAGACAAAAAAACGTGCTCGCTCAAAACTCTAGAAAAAAAAGTTGCCCCTTTCAGTCGTCCACCGTAAGTGATCGTCCGCTCGCTCGCATCAGTATGCGACACGCGCGGGTGGTGATGCGCGATGAATAAAGACAAGGCGCGTCAGAGCCTGATCGCCTCTCGAAATATTTCCAAAGACACTCCTGTAGCCCGTCGTGTTGCCTTTCTTCGCGAAGCCGCCCGGGCGTACGTAACAGAATTTCCCAAACTATCGGCGCGGTTAAACATGTCGGCGACGACTTTGGCGAGAGAAAACGAACTTTCACGAGCTCAGATCAACGCTTACGGATCTTGTCCTGCTTGCGGTCTAGAGAAAGAAGAAGAAGGCCTGACGTGTCGCTTGTGTAGGTTACCACTCAAGAAGAAGACTCGACGCCGGCCAAAGACTGTGCAGGCGACGTAAGAGGGGATGACGTAGGTATTAGGATAGCGATTATTAGATGATGAAGATATAGAAAAATAACATGAATCACTCGTGAGCTCTCATTGACTAGTTTGCGGTTTTCAAAATTGCCGCACCACTACTTGGTAACGTCGCGAAAAGTGCACGTCCTACTTCGGCTTGTTCTATGATACCTGCTGCGACTCGGGAAGCATAAAATGATTCCTTGACCGCTTCTAACACGCTATCGACTGCATTTTTCGCCACCAATGCCACGGCGCATCCACCCCAACCTGCTCCGGTGAGTCGAGCGCCGTGCGCGCCGGCAGCGCGGAATGCTTCAACGAGCTCATCAAGTTCCGGACAGGAGCACTCATAAAGAGCGCGACAAGACTCGTGGCTACCGTTCATGTATACGCCAAGCTCAACGGGGTCAACTTTCATAGCACACGCCGCTGCGAACAAATGCACCCGTCCCGCCTCGGAGAAGACATGCAACGTTCGTGAAAGGAGCTTGTAGCCCTTCTCGTTGTGAGTCAGTACGAGTTTCGAAGCCGGTGAGGAGAAGACATTCATGAATGCTTCAACCCCAATGAGCTCTTCGATTTCTCTTGCATCGTAGTACCCGTCGTGTAAAAGCTCCTCGGCTCTAGCCTTTGCGACAGACATGGAACCGACGTGCTGTTCAATTTCTTTGAGCGTCTCAATCTTGGCGGCTTCCTCAGTGCTCATGCCTAGCTTTATGCCTAAAATTATCGCCGCAAGACGACATTCGACGACCCGCAGGTTGTAACGTTCGTGCGCTCCTTCAGCTTTGTTGCTGACAGCGAGACAGTTGCCGATGATGAAAGCCGCATCCTCCGGTAGTTGTACGTCGTTGGTGGTGATCGGATTGAAATCAACCAACTTGGCGACCCCTGCTTCGCCCATGATGGAAATAGCTTGATCCATTCCACCGGACTGAGTCCCAGAGTATCGTTCACATTTGCAGGTAAAGTCAGCAATCTCACCCTTCGTGAAGTCCAGCCCAAGAGCGTGCATGACAGCCACCGCAACCGCGCAGCACAATGCCGATGACGAACTCAAGCCGCTTCCGGTGGGCACGGTTCCGTCGATCATGATGTCCAACCCCACCGTCTGTGGAATCTCCGCTCCGCACTCGTTCAGAAAGTCAAAAACACCCTTATATCCGCACATGACATAGTTTGTCCAGTGTAAAGACGCCGTGTCGACCTCCTGCGCCGGAGACAACTCGAACGACTTTGACGTGTACTCCTCGTTGGTGTTGCCCACGGTAATCTTCCCCGACTTTTCATTCACCGAAACGGCGACTATGGTGTCCAAACCGATCGCCATCGGTAGCACAGAGTATCCCTCGTAGTCGATGTGTTCTCCTATGAGATTCACTCGCCCCGGGGATCTCGCGAACGCGTCCGGAGACCTTCCGTCGTACGCCTTTTCGAAAGCCTCGCGCAAGCCAGCGTACCGCCCCCGCGTCTCCTCGGTGAGCGATTCCCCGTACACATCTTCCAGAGTCGAGGCCACGGGTATCCTTTCGTTCGCGTCGTCGAGTCCCATGTCTCCGATTCCACGCCCCTCCGTCGAAATCGCGCGATTCTACCGCGACGCGACGCGTTTTCGCGCCCGCGAAAACGCGCTCGCACCGGTCTTTCGCCCGAAAAATATATTACACACAGCTTCAGAGGAGTATCCCCGATATGGACGAGTCATGAACCGTCGACGAAATACGTATTTTACATAGAAAAGTACCATTACGTTGCGACAACTCAATTGCCACAATTGTCCCGCTTTGACCGGCTGCCTCGTCGACGGTTCATGACTCGTTGATATCGGGGGTACTCCTCTGAAGCTGTGTAATATGCATTTTATTTTTCATCGATCATATTCCCTATATTCGAGGACTTTCTAACACCAACATAACTTCACGTGTCACCAGAGTAACTAGGGTTAGAGCTCGTGCCCTCGCTCCCGCGTCGCGCGAAGAGACTCATTTTTTCAGATTTTTTGCGCGACGAACGAGCGACGGAGAGCGACCGAGACGGATCGACCGATGCGCCGACGTTCCCGCGCGCGCGTCGAGCGGCAGTATCGCGTGCGTGTGAGTGCGCTCGCGGGCAGAACAGGGCGCGGACGAACCGTCCAAGGCGTTCGAGGCGAGCATCGCGTGAATCGCACGCGCGGCGCGGGGAAGCGGGCGAGGAACCCACTCGGCACCGCGCGGTCGCATCATCCATCAATCATCGTGCGCGACGCGCTGATCTTGGAGACGAGACGAGAGGCGTCGGACGACGGTGTGAGAGCGGCGCGAGCGCGCGGTGGGACGTGAGCGAAACACTTCGGTGCGTCTTTTCTGAAGACGTCGCACGGATCGCGTCCGTCCCGATGGCGCATAACGCGGAAGCCGTGCTCGAGCTCCTCGATAAACTGGATGTTAAGACGATTAGCGTGAGCAAATTGGCCAAGATTGGCATTTGCATCGATGGTTTGTCGGATGACATGGACGAGAAAGAGCGCGACAAAGTTCTCAGAATGTACCGCCGTAAGATCGCGAATCGCGAGTCCGCGAAACGGTCCAAGATTCGGAAGAAGGCTGAGGACGCGAAACTTCTCTCCGCTGCGGAAACGCTCCTCAACGATAGCGCCAGCATGCGACAGACCATCAAGGATTTACAGCGAAAGGTGGACGAGTTGTATGCGGAAAATGTAAAACTTAGAAGAAGGTTGGGAGAAGAAGTCAACGATGAGTTAGAGCAGACCCGTCCGTCGGTAAACTTACCACCGGAGGTCGAAACACCGAGCCTGGTGATGAAGGAGGCGCGAAAGAAGAAGCGGGGAATGATGAAGTCCAGGTCTGATTCTTCTATTGCGACCACTTTCGGCGAGGAATTCCGGGCTTCTGAGATAGAAGATCTGGCGCCGACGCCGAAGCGCGGTCGAGTCGAACAGACGGCCTCGGAAGTGCCCAAGCAAACTCCTTTGAACACACAGATCGACGAGAATAAGCTCCTTGCGCTCCCCGACGCCGGTGGATGCTCAAACTTCATTCTCGAGAACTTCTTGATGCAAGAAGGTCAACGAATGGATGTAGAATCCCCATTCTTGACCGATAACTTCGCGATGTACGATTTCAAAGAAGGCGAGATCGTTCAAAGAGATGACTTTTCAAGCTTTTTTTAGAAACAAGGACCGTATTCGAACTTAACCCGTTGTCGTTTCGCCTGCCGACAGCGGTTCTAGGTTGAGCATGAATCTTTAGATTCATACAATAACTGTGTTAATTTGTAAAGTAACATACATGCACGCGACTTCACGGGTGCCTTCCCACCCATCGACACAAACGTCGCCCCGTATCGAAAAACGTTGAGACGTGACGTTTTAAAAATGCACACAGTTAGCCTTTCGATCACAATTATTATACTCTAGACGCGTTCATTTACGGGAAAGAAGGACTAAGGCGGCAGAAGCTAGAATGTTTGCATCAATCTCTACAATCGGGAGTTGAGAACATCCATGACCGCCCCGAAATCATCCTTCACAACCACCGGCGGGTTGGCGTACTTGGACTCGAGCCCTTCGAGCCTCTTCTCGTGGTACGCAACCTTGCTGTGAGTAAACTTCAAGCCGTGAGCCGTGCTGATGACCACCACTCGGTCACTGGGAGCGATCACCTGCTGCGCACGAAGCTTCTTCAACGCGGCGAGCGCAACACCGGTGTGCGGGCAGTTGAACATACCCGTCAAGTCAGCCTCGGCGGCGGCGTCCATCATTTCCTCCTCTGTAGCCTCTTCAACGATACCGTTAGTTTCCGTAAGCGCGTAAATGGCGCGATCGATAGAAACTGGATCACCAATTTGAATGGCGGAAGCGAAAGTCGGTTCAGCCTTCACGGCTTCGAACTTATCCCAGCCCTTCTTGTAAGCGCGGTAAAGCGGGTTGGCGTTCGCAGCTTGCGCAACGACCATACGAGGAAGTCTGTCGACAAGTCCAAGATCCTTGCACATCTTGAAGCCCTTGAAAAAGGCGTAGACGTTACCGAGGTTGCCACCCGGAATGATGACGTAATCAGGGACTTCCCAGTTGAATTGTTGGCAGATTTCGATCGCCGCAGTCTTTTGACCTTCGAGGCGCAACGAGTTCAAAGAGTTCGCCAAGTAGATCGGGAGCTCCGCGGTGACCTCACGAATAAGGCGCATACAACCATCAAAATCAGTATCAATCGAAAGCACGAGGGCCCCGTTGGCGATCGGCTGCACGAGCTGGGCAACAGAAATCTTATCCGCCGGGAGGAAGACAATAGAAGGAATGCCAGCGGCGGCTGCGTAAGCGCTGAGAGCTGCCGACGTATCACCCGTGGACGCACAACCGACAGCGGAAAGGGGCTTGCCCAGCTTGCGCATTCGGTTCACTTGGGAAACTAAAGCCGTCATGCCAAGATCCTTGAAGGAACCAGTGTGGGAGTTACCGCACTGCTTAACCCAGAGGTCGTTCATACCCAAGTTCTCTCGCCCGTAACGCTCGGCCCAGAACAAGTTGGAGTTACCTTCGAACATGGACACAATGTCTTCGTCCGCGATTCCCGGCAGGACCCATTCCTTCTTGCTCCACACACCAGAACCGTACGGCCACGTGGTCTTACCGACCCGCTCATCGAACAACGCCTTCCAGTATTCTGGAGGGTAGATCGAAAGCGCTTCCATGTCGTGGGTCACGTCGAGCAAACCGCCAGACTTGCTTCTGTAGATGATCTCGTCCAAGGAGTACTCTTCGCTAGAGTCACCCGCGAACGGGGTGAACTTGGCGTTAAATAAGTTGGCCTTCTCCGGCGCGCCCAACCGCGCGGCGGCTCGGCCAAACTCGGCATCCGTTCCCGCACGAGTCGTGACCGCCGCGCGCATCGCGCAGCCGGCGCGGTTCTCACTCGCGCGCTTACCTCGCACCACTTTCGCGTTCGCGACGGATCGTCGCTGCGAGAGCATCACGCTCGACGTCATCGTCGACATCGCTCAACGCAAACTCTGATCGCACAGTAGGGATGCGCCGACGACCCCACCAAGGCGGTGTTTCGCGCGTTCCTCCGCGGGTTTCGCGCGTGAAACTCTCTCGATTCCGGCTCAAGAAGGTCAAACGTCGATCACGTCGGCGTCCGATGTGTCTTCTCTCGCACGTCTCGCGCGTCTCGATGTGCCGCGCGCGCGCAATCCCCGAAGACCTCACCCGCTGCCGATGCCACCCAAAAAAACTTTGGGAAAAACGAAAGGGTCGGCGTCGTCCCGCGCGCGCGATCCGGGCCGTGCAGAGGGTTTGGGCACACGACATATGTTTTGTTGGCGTATCGAGATGTCGTTATATGGATGAAAGACTCGTTTTCTCTTTACCCTCGTGAGGCGGGGATTCGAGGAGGAGGGATGAAGACGAGTCACAAACGGTGCCGATGAGAGGGGGTCGTCCTCGCTCGCTCGTCTCTTTCGCGGTTTGGGCGGTGGTGACGTCAGGTCGTCGACGTGGCGTCGTCTCTCCAAACGATAACGCGCACCCATGTTGACGACGACGACGGTGAGAGTGACGGCGACGACGGTGAGGGAGACGAGAACTTCGTGGAAGCGTTCGTCTCAGACGCGGGTGACTCGCGCGAGACCGACGATGGAGGGAGCGAGCCGTATCGCCGTCGTGACGCGCGCGGGTGGGAACGATGGACCGAACAAGAAAATTCTCAGAGAGAATGAAAAGGAGGCGTGGCTGAGCGAGATGGAGCGTGACGGGAGTAATCCGCTCAAAGATCCCATGGCGTTGATCGGTATCGGTGGTATCGCCGTGCCGTTCATCATCTTGGCCGTCGCGAGCGCGGCCGGGTTCATCGGTCAGTAGAGGAGGTTATCAGAGGGTTGAAAATTGTTGTTTTGAATGTGATGAGATGTTTTCCTTTTTTCTATCAGCGTTTTTATTATAACAGCGGCGCGTTTGATTTTACATGAGCGGTCGCGTTCTGTCCGTCTCTGGCCGGATGTCGGCGATGGATTCCAGCAAGCTCTGGAACTCCAAGGATGAGCGCCTGCGACGTCGGCGCCCTCTCGTTATTAGCACCGCTTGATCTTTCAGAGGGGTTTCGGTGGGAGATTTTAGCGTTTCCTCGCTGCTGATGACGCATAAACTAGATGCGTGAAAGTCATCGTCCAGGTTACCGGAGAAAACGAAGAGTTCATCTTCCAGTGGATCGTCTAGGAACGCGTCCCCCTGATTCAAAGATACTTCTTGAAGCGCGCCGCCGTCATTGTGTAACCACCCAAAGAAGGCATGCTCTAGTTCCAGCTGCGCCGTGTCCTCGATGTCCAATAATCCCAATGGTCTGTCTATCTCCGAGGATTTCAAGCTCTGTTTCGCGCTCTCCTGTCTCTTATTCTTGTGAGACGAAGTGGCGGCGAGCTTCTTCTTCGTCCTCACCGGCGACGGCGCATCTTTTTCGTCGTCGCTAAACTCACATCGCACAAACTTCGCACACGCCGCGTTGAAACCCGTGAGCTTGCCTGCATCTTTTTTATTGACTCTTCGCATGCCCCGATGACGCGCTCTGACGCCGTTGCGCGCGATCGGACGCGCGGTTCCAAGGTGGTTACAACAATTCTCTCCCGGTCGTAACGACTGAAAACGCCCGGATTTTTCTCGGACATTCGGATCGGGGCCCCGCGCTCGACCTCCGACCTCGCCTCGGCGGCGTGGATCGACGCGACAGCTCGGACGCCGTATAGCGTCGCGTGCGAGGGTGATAACGCTCGAGCGCTCGTTCGAAACGAACGCGAAGACGATTGCGGTGCATCGAAACGGCGCGAGGAAGCCCTTCGAGCGTTGAGACGGCGACCGAGGCGAAAGGAAGAACCCGATGGCGAACGAGGGTGAGGAGGCCAAGCCCAAGCTCAGCGCCGCGGCGCCGAGTTTTAGCTTTAATCCGTCCGCAGCGTCGTTTGAATTCAAGCCGAGAACAGTGAAACCCGTCGCGCCCGCGGATGATGGCACCACCCCGCCCCCGCCCGCGGGTGCGCCTCCGGCGAAGGCTGTATCTCTCTCCATCGGCGGACCCGCGAAGGAGGTCACCATCGGGGCGCCGGCGAAAGCTAAAGAGATCACGATCGGCGGTCCAGCGAAGGCCGTGTCGCTCTCCATCGGTGGGCCCGCGAAGTCAGTCAGCATTGGTGGCCCGGCAAAGGCGAAAGAACCAGAAGCCGCGGCTGAAAAAGCTCCCGCACCGGAGAAACCGGAGGCCCAAGTTGAAAAGGTCGCCGCCAAGGTTGCAGAAGTCGTGATTGAGGAAGATCCGGTCGACGACGTCGAAGATGAGACTTTCGATCGTCGAGAGCACTTAAACCTCGTGTTCATTGGCCACGTTGATGCAGGTAAGTCCACCATCGGTGGGCAGATCCTATTCTTGTCTGGCATGGTCGACGATCGCGTCATTCAAAAGTACGAGCGAGAAGCAAAGGAAAAGAATCGGGATTCATGGTACATGGCTTACATCATGGACACTAGTGAGGAAGAAAGATCTAAGGGTAAGACTGTCGAGGTCGGTCGCGCCCACTTTGAGACCGAAAAGAAGCGCTACACCGTTCTGGATGCCCCGGGACACAAGAACTATGTGCCGAACATGATCGCCGGGACGGCACAAGCTGATGTTGGTGTGCTCGTGATTTCGGCGCGTAAGGGTGAGTTTGAAACTGGATTTGACAAAGGTGGTCAGACTCGCGAGCACGCCCAGCTTGCGAAAACATTAGGAGTCACAAAATTAGTTGTCGTGGTCAACAAAATGGACGATTCGAGTGTTGAGTGGGACAAGGGTCGTTACGACGAAATTGAAAAGAAGATTACTCCGTTCTTGAAGCAGTGCGGTTACAAGGTTGATGTAGACGTTCATTTCGTGCCGATTTCTGGTTTGACCGGGGCGAACATGCAGAAGAAGGTGTCGTCGGATGTGTGCTCATGGTATGAGGGCAAGTCGTTCTTCGACACTCTCGATGACTTAGAGCCTCTTCCAAGAGATCCGAACGCTCCGGTACGCTTGCCGGTCATGGACAAGTACAACGAAGCGGGTCCCATGGTGATGGGTAAGATCGAATCCGGAACTTGCCGCACGGGTCAAACTCTCATGTTGATGCCAAACAAAGCCCCGTGCAAAATTGCAACGATGTTTCGTGATGAAGTCGAGTGCACCAAGTGCTTGCCAGGGGAGAACGTCCGTCTGAAGCTCACGGGTGTGCAAGAAAGCGATATTCAGCCTGGCTTCGTTTTGTGTTCTGTTAAGGAGCCGATATTGATTTGTGAAGAGATCGAATGTCAGCTCGCGCTGCTTGAGTTGCTCGAACACAACTCTGTCTTTACCAAGGGCTACAAGGCCGTCATCCACATTCACACCGCCACGGAGGAAATTGAGGTGACGAAACTCGTATCTGAAATCGATACGAAGACTAGAAAGCCCAAGGAAGGTAAGCCTAAGTTCATGAAGAGTGGCAGTCTCGGGAACGTGCGCCTCAGATTTGCCCAGCCAGTGTGTGTGGAAAAGTTTGCAGACTTCGCTCAGCTCGGTCGTTTCACCTTGCGCGATGAAGGTAAAACGATCGCTATTGGCAAAGTCACCCGTCTCAAGCCCAAATCCAGTGATTAAATCGAATCGACTCGTAGAGATGAAACAACTAAACGAAGTAACCAACCCAAACCACACGCCAGACGCTGTCTCCCAGCAGCGCACTGAACATGCTGGGGGCCCTCCGAAATATCGCCCGACGGTCGCGGCGCGGCGCGCTCACGCGATGTACGCGAAAGTATATCGCCCTCAGCGCGGGAAACGGCGATTTCGGGCGTCTCGGTCACGGCACCCGCTTCGACGAAGGAGGCGATGCGTCCTTCCGCAGTTCCAACTACTTCCATCCCGTCCAAGGTTTGGAAGACGTTGACGTCCGAACGGTCGCAGCCGGGGGAGCGCATTCAGTCTTTCTGGCCGCCGGTGGACACGTGTTCGCGTGTGGACTGAACGACTGCGGTCAGCTCGGGCAACCAGCGAGTATTCCCTTCGCCAGTGAAGCGATGCTAGTGCCTCTGGACGTCGAGGTGAGGCACATAGCAGCTGGAAATAATCACACACTCTGCGTCGATGTAGACGGTGGGGTGTGGGCTTTCGGTAAAAACGATAGTGGACAACTAGGAACGGGTCGCTACGGTGAATTTTTACCACGGAAAATTGATTCTTTAGCCGGAGAAGTGCGCATCACGGAGGTAGCCTGCGGAGCGGAACACTCTCTAGCGTTATCGGATGGCGGGCAAGTTTATTCGTGGGGTTCGAGCATAGACGGCGTGCTCGGCCATGGTTCTGAGACATGGAACAAGGGCTGGTTTTATCGCACCGCCAAAACGGAGATGACGCCGAGATTGATCAGATCGCTCAGAGAGAAAATAGTATCAACAGTGGCGGCGGGCCACGTGCACTCAGCGTGCGTGGACGACCAGGGAACTTTGTATACTTGGGGTCAAGGGCGTTTTAATCAACTTGGACTAGGAAACAAGTTTATAGATCATCAAACTTCACCTTCAGTCGTCTCTTCTTTACGATTTGTGAATGGTATTGCGTGTGGCGGACTGCACTGCGTCGCCAGTACGAATGCCGGTGTTGTGTCATGGGGATCCAATCAACATGGCGAGCTTGGTTATGGGCACCATTCCGATCGAAAGTCAGCAGTTCCGACTGCAATCAAGCGAGGAGGCGAAGGTTGGTCGAAAGTAGCCGCAGGTTGGAAACATTCAGCGGGCATTTCTCAAGGAAAGCTGTTCACGTGGGGGTTTGGTGGGTCTGTAGGTTCGTACATGGATGAGAAAATGTCTTCCGGTGGGCAATTAGGTCTAGGAAACGATTTTGACTTTTGGGAACCTCAGCAAGTTTCCGTTCCAGGGGTGGTCAAAGATGTTTCTTGCGGGTTTAATCACACGCTTACACTTGTGAGCACTCGACAGTAGCACGTAGCACAAAATTACAGTAATTCATATTCAATACGTTAGCTATGGAACTCGATGCCGAGGACAACGTCGGCTACCTATATACCTACTGTACATCTTCAATTTCTATTCGGCGCACTCTCACGAGGCAAAACATTCCTAAGATGACAAAGCCAGTCAACATGACAAATACAGCATGCCACCCGTAAGCCGAGGCGACAACACCAACGAGTATTTGACCGACGCCGCTTCCAACTGCGCCTGAAGAATCTATAAAACCTGAAATCACGCCGACGATACCACCGTGGCCGCAGTGTTCCTTCGTCTTACTCGCCAATTCTGCGCTCATCACGCTTGCAAAGAGCGCGGCAGCTGGACCTACAAAAAATCCAGCCGCAAAGATACACACCACAGTCCCTTCCAAATTTGTCTCATAAGGTATGCAAGTCAACGGTACAATTCCTAAAATCAAAGATACCATGAACAACGGTATCCATCTACCAAGTAAGCGATTCAGCAGCGCAGAGACTCCGATTCCAATAATCAGTGACAGATCAAAGAACTGAGTGGAAATGATGGAATTACTGTGGGACCCAAAGCGTTCGTCGACGTAAAAAGGAATCCAAAAGAGGAGAGACGTCACGACGACTTTTAATGCCATCAAGGAGCCCGCGTAGTCAACGACCCCTGGTATTTTCCACACCTTTGTGATCACGTCTGTGAAACCCGGTTCTGGCGCAGTATCCTCTTGGCCTTGGATCAGCACCGCTCTCTCTTGGTCTTCCTCATCGACAATACCACCACTACTCGGTGCAACGAACAGTAGAAACGCGATCAAATTCAAAAACACAAAACCAGCCGATGCAAACATCACCACTGGCCAGTTTTCATCGCCCATGCGCAACACCGCTTTCGCAATTTGCAAACCGACAATATCACCAACCGGTGAAGCTATCGCCCAAATGGACAAAACAGTCGATCTGAAACAGGGCTCTATATTCGCACTGAGAAGTGCGATGAAATTTGGGTACGCGAGCGACTGCACCAACCCAGACGCCATCCAAAGGGGCAAGTGAGTCGCGAGCGCCACTTTCCACGCCTCTTGTGACGTTTGAGGCGAGAAAACGTAACCATTGACGACGCCCAACGCGATCGACAGAAGCGCCGTTCCCGCGTAACTGAAAGCTATGACTCGAACCACTCCCAACCGTCTTCCTATAAGACCCGAAAAAAACAATCCAACCGCGTACGCAAAACAAAAAGAAAAATCAATGTGTCCCAACAACACCGTCGGATACTGCAGTTGCTCCGCCAGCACCGACTTACACGCCATGTACCCCTCTCGCACGGCGTGAAACGACGTAAAATTCACAAAGGACACCACCACCGCGATCCACGACGTGCGATCACCGCTCGAGAACGCCTTCACACGCCTCATGGTGCCGAGCGCCCCTCTCAACACCTCTCGCGCCACGGCGCGTCACCGACGCGCCGACGCCTCCTCCGCGTCCTCCTCGTCCTCTAACGACGCCTCGATCGCACGCGCTCGTCGATTAACTCGCGTCCTCTCTCGTTCGACCCGGCACCCCGAAGTGTCGTCTCGCGTCGCAACCTGCCACGCATTCTTTCATTCATTCCCCAGTCAGGTCGGTCGCCGTCCCATCCGCCCATCCGGTCGTTGGATGGATGAAGACGTGTGCGGGAGAGCGCGGCGCGATGTCGTCGCACGTCATGCTCCTCGCGAGCTGTGGGAGGGACGGCGCGCGCGGAGGAGGTTCGTCGGCGGTGTCCTCGTCGACGGTGTGCGTGTACGCGCCGGAGAGCGCGTCGGCATCGCTTCGGGCGTCGCGCGCGATGGGGGACGAGGAGGGCGAGGCGCTGTGCGTGCGATGGTCGCCGACGAACGGGGCGCTGTGCGTGGGGACGAAGACCGGGGGGTGCGCGCTGATGAAACCGGATTTAGAGACTCTCGGACGAGTGCCGGAGGAGGCGGTGGGGTCGGGAGAGGTGCGAGCGGTGGATTTCAGCGCGGGGTCGAGGTACCTCGCCGCGGGCGGGACGAGCGGCGCGGGGGCGGCGGGGGAAGAGGAGGCGTGTGTTTGGGATTTAAAGCGTAAGAAAAAGCACCGAGTGTTCATGGGCCACGAAGGGGGGATTATGACGGTCAAGTACGGTGGATTCGGTCGAATCGTCGCGTGCGGGGGAGAGTCTGGTCGAGTGTTTCTGCACGACGTCGAGAGCGGCGCGACGCGTCTCAAATTGGCGCCTCCCACTCCGAGCGGGGTGACATCGATCGATTTCTCCAAGTACTCGCCGCAACACTTAGTATCCGCGTGTACGGATGGTACCGTGAGACTCTGGGATACGGAGGCGGAGGAGTTGCACTCGACGCTCACGGTGAGGGGCTCAGAGTGTTACCAAGTTGAATTTTCCCCCGTCGTACCAGGTTTGGTCGGATACGTCAAGAGTGATGGCCGGGTGGTTCTTCAAGACGTAGCTTCACCCACGCCGTCGGGAGCGTTGACATTTAAGTCCACACAAGTTACGTGCATGTCCTGGCATCACAGTGGATTCGCTCTCGCGGTTGGGACGTCAGACGGTCGAGTATCGTGGTTAGACACCCGTAAGATCAGCGGTGGTGCTGACGTCGCCAAATGTCGACTTTACGATGTCCAGGCGCACGACTGGGGCGTACATTCCGTCAGCTGGCAACAACCTGTCCCACATTCGTTTCAGGTTGAGAATACGCCCACGCGTGGAGACAACATTCCCGCTTCTCCCATGACGCCCATCGCGGAGAAGTCGTCTCGATTACTTCAAGATGACGAGCTTGCACCTCGTCCAGCTGCCTTTGCGCGCGAAGAGTTGAGATTATCAAAACCGAAAGACTCATCCAACGGTATATCAAATATTGACGCTCCAGAGCTCGCGAGCCTACTCGACGCCGTGGAAAAGCTTGGGAGCAACCTCGGGGCACGCATTCGCGATGTCCACCTAGAACTCTTGCGCCAGCATCAACTACAGCAAGAAGAGACGGCGCGAATGTTCGCCAACATGCAACAAACCCAACTTGAAATGGCGGCGGAGATAGCCGCGCTCAAGAGAGCCCTTGAAAATAGCCTCTGATCCGTCTGTCGTGTAACATTAATCTAATCAATCACTTCCAACTACCCAACCTCACTGCCGGGTGCTCGCCGTAGCCGCGCCCGACATGTCGCGCGAGTCGCTCCGTCTCCACATGCCTTCGTCGTACGATGAGGAGATGGAGCAACTTCGCGCCGCGCTGGAGGCTTCAGTGCGCACGGTGACGCGCGAGGAGACGAATCGCTCCGCGGCCACTCGGTCTGCTTCCAGAAGGCTGAATGGCGATGACGCACGAAGACGTCAAGAATCTAGACAGGAGGCGCGCGCGACGAGAGATAGGAATACCGTTAGTTTTACCGACGAGGGCAATGATCGCGTGATCCTGGTGAACAGACTCGTGCAGCGGCACGGTGTCTCCCAAGCTCAAGCTAGTCGCGCGGTTGATATCATGGATGGAGACAGCGCGAGGGCAGAGGATGTCTGTTTGATCGTCGCCACCGTCGGCACGACGGTTGATCGAGCGGTCGCATACCTCAGAAATGTCGGGTGGGACGTGGATCTAGTTATTTCTAGGATGTTGGATCAAACGAAGAGCCAGAGCGTCGAATCGGAGAGAGAAGAACTCAAGCAACGAGCTGCTTCATTGAGGCGATCAACTGCGGGAGTAGAAACTACTTCACGAACCATCAAACAAGACTTGAATTCGAGAGACTTTGACGGTCGGTCCGTTCCGATGTTCTCTAGATCCTTCCCCTCGCCGCCAGGAGCCAAGAAGCACGACGAAGAGGCGGAGCGATATCACCAGGAGCAGTGGGAGCGAGAGAGAGCTAACCGCAGAGTGCAGGCGAGCAAGGCTAACTCGAAGTGGGAATCAATGCAACCGAAAGTCAAGCGCCATTCACAGCCGATACCGGAGAAAAAGCGCGTCTCAGAAGAAACACCTTCACCTCCGCGTCGCTCCACCGTCCGTTCCGACCTGCCACCGCTGACATCTGAACAGTCCATCGGAGCGCTCCAGGATAAAGACTTGGTTCAAATACTCACAGTCCTAGGAGTTCCTCCATCTTCGTCCTCCGCGAGCGCCGTGCGATCGGCTTACAGAAAAGCGGCTCTAAGTTATCACCCGGACCGACACGCGTCGGCGAGTTCTGGCGAGCGGTCGTACAAATCAGACGTCTGGAAGCTCCTCACATCCAAAATGGAATCTTTCAATTAGTCATCGCATCGCGGCTCGAGGTCGTTGTTATCACATAGCGCATAGAAGGTAGTGCAACGCGTCGGATTCCACGGTCCAGCACCAGCTCTGTCGCGTTCGGAAACGAGTTTTGGCCGCGTCGCGCTCATGGTTCGTGATTCGTGATTCAAGAGGGTGCGGGAGGTCCCAACCTCGTGTCCTCCGACCAACCTCTTCCGTAGAGTTCGTCCGTCGCGTCGGTGGCGGGAGCACCCGGCGCGCGCGGTTCGAGTCGGTCGACGCATCGAAGTGTCTTCGTCGTCTTCGTCGTCGTCGCGTCTTCGCGTCGCACTCGCTCGCGCGCGCGGAATCGCTCGCACGTCGAACGTGGAGCGGTTCCGATCAAACGGGCGATCTGAGCGAAGATGTTGACGAAGTTCGAGGTAAGCCGAGGGTGACGCCGCGATCGAGCGCGAAACGAGATAGAAAGGTGTGTTAGTCGATCGATGACGTACTGACGGTGTTTTCAACGCGCAGACGAAGTCGAACCGGGTGAAAGGGTTGACATTTCACCCGAAGAGACCGTGGATTTTGGCTTCGCTCCACAGCGGCGTGATTCAGTTATGGGATTATCGCATGGGAACGCTGATCGATCGCTTCGATGAGCACGATGGGCCAGTGCGAGGCGTTCACTTTCATAACTCTCAGCCGCTGTTTGTGTCAGGAGGTGAGTGTCAGCATTTTTGCTCGGACGCGATCGCTGGGGGTACCCCGTTTCTTCTCGTTGTTTCTTCTTGTTTCTAGTATTCGCCACGTGTTCAACGAGACACCCTGTACTGACCTCGTTATTACGCGCGAACAGGGGATGACTACAAGATCAAGGTGTGGAGCTACAAGCTGAGACGATGCATGTTTACGCTCTTGGGCCACTTGGACTACATCAGAACGGTTGAGTTCCACCCAGAGTATCCGTGGATTGTCTCTGCTTCCGACGACCAGACCATTCGAATTTGGAACTGGCAAAGCAGAAGCTCGATCGGAGTGCTCACGGGACACAACCACTACGTGATGTGCGCTCGATTCCACCATAAGGATGATTTGGTGGTTTCAGCTTCTTTAGATCAGACGGTGCGAGTTTGGGACATCAGCGGTTTGCGCCGCAAGGCTGTCAGTCAATCTGACGACCTTCGTATGCCTCAAATGAACAACGATTTGTTTGGTGGGGGAGATACGGTCGTGAAGTACATTTTAGAGGGTCACGATCGTGGAGTTAACTGGGCGGCGTTCCACCCGACTTTGCCACTGATTGTGTCTGGTGCTGACGACCGTCAGGTGAAGCTTTGGAGAATGAACGACACGAAGGCTTGGGAAGTCGATTCACTTCGTGGTCACGTGAACAATGTGAGCTGTGTCGCTTTCCACGCCAGACAGGACGTGATTGTCTCCAACTCAGAGGACAAATCAATCCGTGTTTGGGACATGTCAAAGCGAGCCGATGCGCAGACGTTTAGACGCGAACACGATCGATTCTGGATCCTAGCTGCGCACCCGGAAATTAACCTTCTCGCTGCCGGTCACGATAGCGGTATGATCGTTTTCAAGCTCGAGCGTGAACGTCCGGCGTACACTACTCACCAAGGAAACTTGTTCTACGTGAAGGATCGTTATTTGCGCTGCTACGACTTTGAGTCTCAACGGGACAACCCTTTGGTATCCATCAGACGTACCGTCGGCGGACCCAACTCGGCCCCACGCTCCATGTCGTACAACCCGGCGGAAAACGCGATCTTGATCTCATACGATACCACTGGTGAGAATTATGAGTTGTTCATCTTGCCGAAGGATGGTGGCCGTGGCGAAGTCACTGGTGACTCTCGGCGCGGTAGTGGGATTGGTGCTGTATTCGTCGCTAGAAACCGGTTTGCGACGTTAGACAAGCAATCAAATAACATCATCATCAAGAACTTGGACAATGAAATGACCAAGAAGTGCCCGTGCCCTACTCCGGGCACTGACATGATCTTCTACGCAGGTACTGGTTCCCTCTTGTGCCGCTCTGAAGATAAGATGGTGTTGTTCGATCTTCAACAGCGGGCTGCCATCGCTGAACTTGCCACGCCACTCATCAAGTACGTTGTTTGGGCGCCAGACATGAGCCGTGTCGCGCTGCTCAGCAAGCATGCGATCGTGTTGTCTGATCGCAAGTTGGGACACTCTGTCACTGTTCATGAAACTATTCGCGTCAAGTCTGGAGCTTGGGATGACCACGGTGTTTTCATCTACACCACGCTCAATCACATCAAGTACGCTTTACCGAACGGCGATTCGGGCATTGTCCGCACCTTGGACAACCCGGTGTACCTCACAAAGGTGTTCGGTAACGTCATCTACTGCTTGGATCGGGATGGTCGCAACCGGCAAATCCAATTTGACTCTTCGGAATACATGTTCAAGCTTGCTCTCAACGCCAAGCGATTTGACCACGTGCTTTCAATGATCAAAAGTGGACAGCTTTGCGGCCAATCTATCATCGCGTATTTGCAGAAGAAAGGGTATCCAGAAGTCGCTCTTCATTTTGTCCAGGTGAGTCTTTTTTCCCAATTTTTTTTTCGCATCCGCTTTTTGAGAAACACAATGATTATTACAACCTTACGGATCCTTCCTTGGTGAATGCCGAGAGTCCATGAAGAACTCTTGTTCGCTATTTTTTGTATGAGTGTTTCAAAATGGATTCTACGTTTACTTTTTCTTTTTATACTTCCGGGAAATACGAGACTGACAACTATTTTTTCTTGAACGCGACTAGGATGAACGGACGCGCTTTGAGCTGGCGCTTGAATGCGGAAACATTGAAGTTGCTCTCGGTAGCGCTCAAGAGATCGATGATAAGGATACTTGGCACAAACTTGGTGTCGCAGCACTGAACCAAGGAAATCACCAAATCGTTGAGTTTGCCTACCAGAAGACGAAGAACTTTGAACGTCTTTCTTTCCTCTATCTCATCACGGGTAATGTGGAGAAGCTCGGCAAGATGTTGAAGATTTCGGAGATGCGCTCTGACGTGATGGGCCAGTTTCACAACGCTTTGTACCTCGGAGATGTATCGGAGCGAGTGAAAGTACTCGAGCAAGTCGGTCATTATCCGCTTGCGTACCTCACTGCGAAGACTCATGGCTTGGAGGATGATGCTTCTCGCATCGCTGAGATCCTGATGGGAAGTGGGGCCGCCATTCCGGATGTCAGTGGTTTAGGAAAGTTACTGCAACCGCCAGCACCGCTCTTAAGAGGGGACAACTGGCCGCTGCTACCGGTATCGAAAGGCTTCTTCGAAGGAGTTCTCTCTGGTGAGATAGCGGGTGATGCTTACGCGGAAGACGATGAAGTCATGGGAGATGCTGGTCTCGGCTGGGGTGATGCTGACATTGATATTGGTGAAGATGAACGCATCGATCCGCTTGCTATGGCTGGTATCGCCCCTGATGTCGAATTCGATGCCGTCGATGACGAAAATGATGGTTGGGGCATGGATGACATAGAACTTCCCGATGACGTTGGCGGCGCCGCCGCTGACGCCGACACCGGCGCGCTTGATGGTGGCATTTTCATCGCTCCCACGGCTGGTGTTCCTCCTTCGCGACGATGGTCTGAAAAGAGTGGCGTTGCCGGTGAGCATGTCGCGGCGGGCGAGTTTGATAGTGCCATGAAGTTGCTCAGTCGCCAGTTGGGGATTGTCAACTTCGCTCCGCTGAAGCAACACTTCATCGACCTCGCTTATGCTTCGCACGCGAGTCTTGAAGGCATGCCAGCGGGGCCGAACATGTCCATGCCCCTTGGTCGTGGATGGAACTCGCGAGTCACTGGTGTGTTGCCGCCGATGATGATTTGCAATCCGGAAATTCTGCAAGATCGTCTGAAGAGTGCTTTCAAGTTCACGACGGAAGGAAAATTCGCGGAGGCGCTCAAGGTCTTTGTTGGCATCATTCACTCTATCACGCTGCTCAGCGTAGAAGATCCGAGAGATGTTGAACAAGTGGAGCAATTATTAAAGGTTGCACGCGAGTATGCATCTGCTCTGAGAATTGAGATCGCTAGAAAGGAAGTTAAAGAGGATCAAGCTCGCCAAGCTGAGCTTGCGGCGTACTTCACACATGCAGATCTTCAGCCGGTCCATCTTTCCCTTTCTCTTCGCTCTGCGATGTCCATCTTCTTTAAAATGAAGAACTACGCTACCGCCGCGACTTTCTGCCGTCGATTACTTGAGTTGAATCCGCCCGTAAAGGTGGCAACGCAAGCCAAGCAAGTTTTGCAAGCTTGCGAACGCACGCCCAAGGACGAACTCGAAGTCAACTACGACTCTCACAATCCATTCGTCGTTTGCTCCGCCACTTTTGTGCCGATTTACAGAGGGACAAAGGATTGTCTGTGTCCCACATGTGGCGCCCACTATGTCGTCGAGCAAGCGGGTAACGTGTGTGAAGTGTGTAACTTAGGCAAAATTGGAGCAGATGCGACGGGCCTCGTGTGCTGTGCGACAACTCGTTAGATAGCTGATATAATGAATGAACATCTGTGCTTTGACATGTTTAACTATGCATCTAAATCCGCGCTGAACTAATCATTCTATATGGGCTAAACCTTCTTACACCGTCGTGGAAGTATCGAGATCCACCAAGCCTTCCGCAGAGGACGCAGGAGTCAGTCGCTGACTTTGCTCGGAGCTCGGAAAAACAAGTATCATACAGAGCTGCACGAGGGATAACACCGATCCGAAAAGATTAGGAGCTGCGATCCACCAATCGTTCAACGCGATACCGTAAGACGTCCAGCACACTCCGTTCAGACAGTTGCAAAGCACGAGCGGAAAATGCATCGACTTTGAATCTCTCGTCCGAAACACTTCAAACATGGTTGACAACGGCGACGTGTAATACACGACTAAAATCGAGTTCGCCAACACCCCAGCGACGACGAGGCGATCGCTCTCGCTGGAATTGCGCATACTACAGCTCAAAATCATCCCAGTGAAGGCGATGATAAGAATTAAAGACCCCATGATCTGTTCGAGCATCCGCCGCCTCCTCTCGCTGAGCGCGTAACTCACCGTCGTGTAGTACAGTCCAATGAAGACACCCGTGATGTTCGGCACGTATACCCAATAGTTGGCGCTGATCGCGCCGTACATCATCCACGCCGCGCAATTCCCGGCGATGAACGGAAACGGAAACGGATTCAACGCCCCGAGCGTGCGCTTCTCCCGACACCTTTGGATCGCCGGCACGGAAGACAGAAACATGAACTGCGCCAACGCGCTCCCGACGGCGGGAGCGACTTGGAACATGAAGACATCGCGCACGTCCATCGCGAGAACGGAAACGCGCGCGCGTGCGTCGTATCGACTCTGTCGCGGACTCGACGCGCGAACGAGGGCGACGGCGGACGCGACGCTCTGCCGCTCAGTCGGCTCTCACGCGTTTTCGGCGGCTTCGAGTCCCTCCGCCTTGGGTCGTGACTTGCGGATCGATGAAATGCAAACTCCACCCGCGGCGAGGCCAGCCAGTGGTGGGCGCCAGAGGCGTCCATGCATCCGCCGCTGACGCTGGAAAACCACCCGATTTGTCGCGAACGGGTGCTCGCGCTGAAGCGGTGTCACGGCGAACACGTCTTGGGGAAGTTTATAGGCGCGTGTAACGAGGAAAAGTGGGCGCTGGACGCGTGTCTCAAGGAGCAAAAGTTGTGGAAGAGTCGTAAGAATCAAGAGCTCGCGCGCGCGTCAAAAGAACGCCTGAGGAAGAGACGAGAGCGAGAAAAGGAAGAAAAGTGATGAACGGGGGCCGTGAACATACCGTGCGCGTCGTGCTCGGCGTATCCGGCTCCGTGGCGGCGATAAAGTTCACGGAGCTCATTGGAGAACTCGGCGCGCTCGACGTGAGCGTGGAGGTGAAGGCGGTGCTCACGGAGTCAGCGCGACGTTTCGTGTCCGACGCAGAGATCGCCGAGGTGACAAAGTGTGCGTGGTGCAGCGGTGTGTACACCGACGACGACGAGTGGTCCGCCTGGCGAAAGAAGGGCGATCCCGTGACGCACGTGGAGTTGGCCAAGTGGGCCGACGTGCTCCTCGTCGCTCCGCTCAGCGCGAACACGTTGGCGAAATTCGCCAATGGCTTGTGTGATAACCTTCTGACGTGTCTCTTTCGAGCGTGGGACGTGAGGAATAGCAACAAAGTCGTGTGCATGGCGCCTGCAATGAACACGCAAATGTGGGCGAGTCCCTTTACGTCTCGTCACATGGCCACCGTCGCCGAAGTCTGCGCGACTCTTCAATGGCTCCAACCAATCTCAAAGGAACTCGCGTGCGGTGACACGGGCGTAGGAGCGATGATGGAGCCCAGGGACATCGCGATAGCCGTCCATTCGTTTGTGCCTTCACCGTGAATCGCACATCTGTGCACTAATGAAATAGTTGTAGTATCCAGTAGAAGAAAAAAAGTTGCCCTGGATGTCCTGACGTCATCTCTTCATTCACCGCCGTCGCGCGCGAGGAACCGGTGCGGCGAGCGTTGATAGGTCACGAACGATCATGCACCGAGCGCTTTCATCTCGTTCGACGGCTTCCGTCGTCGCGCGCGTTGTCGCCGCCGCCGAACGGGCGCGCGGTAGTGCGCCCGTGCCTCAGCCGGCGCGTCTCGCCCAGAAGCGTCTGACGCCTCGCCTCAGAGGCTCGCTGAGCGCCGTGCGCGCGGCGAGCGCCACCGTGGACGCGCCGTCGAACGTGAACGAGGCGACCAAGCCGCTGGCGTGGAAGGCGGCGATCGATTTCAAGTATGTGCGAGACAACGCGGCGGCGGTGCAGAGCAATGCCAAGGTGAGAAACGTCGACGTCAACGTGCAAGAAATCATCGAAAAGTACGAAGCGTTGAACGCCTTGAACTTCAAGTGCGATGAGATTCGGGAAAAGAGAAACGTGAACGCCAAGAGTATGAAGGGAAAGATGGAGAAGGAGGTTCGTGATAAGCTCATTGCCGAAGGTAAGGCGCTCAAGGATGAGCTTGCCGTGATTGAAGTCGACGTCGCGGTGCTCGAAAGTGAATTGCAGACGATGGCCCAGAAGTTGCCGAATATGACGCATCCAGATGTACCGATCGGAAGCGAAGAAAAGACGGTGACCATTGCTACGGTGGGCGAGCAACGCGCTTTCACGTTCCCGGTGCAGAACCATGTTGACGTCGGCGAGAAGCTCGGCATGTTTGATTTTGAGACTGGGAGCAAGGTTAGTGGCAGCCGTTTCGTGTATCTCACTGGAGTTGGAGCTATGCTTGAGCTCGCTTTAATTAACTGGGCGTTTGCGAAGGTGGTGAGCAAGGGTTTCAAGCCGATGATGGTGCCTGATATGGTTCGTAGCAGTGTCGTGGAAAAGTGCGGATTCCAACCGCGCGCAGAGAACACGCAGGTTTATAGCATCGAAAATTCTGAACTATGCATGGCAGGTACAGCCGAGCTTTTGTTGGGTGGTGTTTACATGGATGAAGTCGTAGAAGAATCGCAATTACCCATCAAAATGGCAGCTTTCAGTCATTGCTTCCGCACGGAGGCGGGAGCCGCCGGCGCGCAGACTCGCGGCATGTATCGATTGCATCAGTTTAGTAAAGTGGAAATGTTTGTCGTGGCGACGCCAGAGCAATCTGACGCACTTCATGACGAACTGATCAATATTGAAAAGGAAATGTTTGAGGAGCTTGGGTTCCACTTCAAGGTATTAGATATGCCGACGGAGGATTTGGGTGCTCCGGCGTACCGCAAGTTTGATATCGAAGCTTGGATGCCTGCCCTTGAGCGATACGGCGAAATCTCGAGCGCATCTAACTGTACGGATTATCAAGCGCGCCGGCTCAACATCAAGTACAGACCGAATGCAGTGGATGGTAGGAAACAGCCGTTGGTGCACTGCCACACGCTGAACGCGACCGCGTGTGCCATTCCTCGAATGATCGTGACTATTCTTGAGAACTTCCAACAGGAGGACGGTAGCGTGACCGTTCCTGAACCGTTACGTCCTTACCTAGGTGGTGTAGATGTTCTTCGTCCCGAATAAATAAGTGCGTAGAAGCTATGATTGTAAGAAGGTCATTTGAGATTGCTCTCGCTTGCATTACAAACTCATTTATTTTTGCATTTACTTTTGGCTCTTCTTCCAGTTATCAATCCATTCTTGCGCCTCGGCGGTGTTGTCCTTCGCCTTTCCACTAGGCTTCCAGTTGTCAATCCATTCTTGCGCCTCAGCAGCATTTTGTTCGGGCGTCTTCTTCGCCGTGGCTGCCTTGGCCGCCGGCTTGGCCGCTGGCGTGCTCTTCGCATCACCGGACGGCTTGTTCGTCGCGGAGTAAGCCGCAAGACCAACAACGGCGGCCGCACCGATGACGATCGTCGGATCGAAGCGGCTGACCTTGTCAGAAGAAGCCGCCGCCGGCTTGGCAGCCGCCGGCTTCGGAGCTGCAGCCGGCTTGGCAGCCGCCGGCTTCGGAGCTGCAGCCGGCTTGGCACCGAAAGCCTTCGGGGCCGGAGCGGTGGCTTGTTCCTTCTTCTTTTGGATCTCCGTTCCCTTGAACGGGTTGGATTCCGGGCGCGTCGGCGCGACGGCTCCGTATCTCGATGCGAGCGCGCTGGAGAGCGAATCGTCGAATTCGTACAATCCCGCTTGCGCTTGTCTGCTCACTTGAACTCGGTTGAAAGCCGATTCCTTCTTCACGAAGTCCGGAGTGACCGCCGCGGCGGACTCAACGCCCGCTCTTTGCGCCGCCGGGGACGTGGCGCGCGCGAACGCCGGTTCGCTCGGCGTTCCCACGGTGAGCGTGAGCGCGAACGCCGCCGAGAGCGCCACCTGTCCGAGCGTCTTGTCTTCGCGAGCGCTCGCGCGCACCGCCACGGACGCCCGTCGTCCCTGCGCACCAAAAAACCAATCTCGTCAGTCTCTCATCCATCTCGCTCGCGCCGCTCATCTCAAGTCGTCCCCTCATCGTCCGTCACCGCTCGCTCGTATCTCCATCACGGTCGAGCAAACGCATTACGATCGCGTTCCCGATCGGTCGCCGTTCGCGCGGTCTCACCTCGACTCGCTTGGTCGGCATCGCGCGCGCGCGCCCCGCGTTGGTCACGGAAGTCGTCATCATCATCGTCGTCGCGTCCTAACGCGTCGCCGTCGTCGAATTCGCGTCGAGCTCTCGCGTCCCGTCAAACATCCGTCTCGGTATCTTCCACTCTCGACCGGGGTCGGATTCGGATTCGTGATTCGAGCGGATTTTCACGCACTGACTCATTTTTCGTGGCGGAGGTGCGTTCGGCGGTGGAGGGCGGAGTGGGAGAAGGCGACTGGTTGGAAGACGCGCGTTCGGGACGATGCGATCGAGGCGGAGAGAGAGAGACGCAGGAGAGACGATGATGATATAGTGTGAAGAGCTCTCGACGATTACATCGCCGCCGAACGCCGAGGCGAAGCACCGGGGAACGGTCGGAGAGGGAACCTCCGGCTGAAGCGAACGACCTCGACGACGAGGGGAACGGGTCGAATGAAACTCGATCCCATCGCCGCGTGTATGGAGGGGCAAGTCTCAGGCCGGGTTAATAAGCACACAGCACGGAAAAACACTTGGAACCAAATTAGTAACCCTTTCTGGCCTTGGCCGGGGAAGTCGTCTTGGACTTCTTGGCGGAGGCGACCGGGGCGGACTTCTTCGCCTTGTAGGTGGTCTTCTTCGCCTTGTAGGTGGTCTTCTTGGCCGAGGAGTACGTCGTCTTCTTGGACGCAGCCGGGGAGGTGGTGCGCTTCTTGGCGGCCGGGGAGGTGGTGCGCTTCTTCGCCGCAACAGCCGGGGCGGTCTTGGACGCCTTGGCCACCGACGCCGGAGCCTTGGCGGTCTTCGGGGACACAGCCGCCGCGGAGCTCTTGCCGGAGCGCTTCGCCGCCGGAGAGGTGGTGCGCGCGAAGGACGGCTCAACAGACGTGGCAGAGAGCGTCAACGCGAGCGCGGCGGAGAGCGCCGCGCGGGCGAACACAGGCGCGGTTTCGCCTTCCGCGCGCTCGGCGCGAACCACGAAGGGCTTCTTCGCGGCCGTGCGGCGACCCTACGACCACGAAACGCGCGCGCGCGCACCATCGTCAGTCATCTCGTCTTCTTCCCAACCTCACATCCCGCGCGCATCACCCTCCGTCCCACACACCGCACATTACCCCCCCACGATCACATTTGTGGATAACGTGCGCGCGATCGATCGCCCCACGCGGTGGAAAGATACTGACCGCGCGACGCGAGATACCCTCCTCGCCGCGCGCGCGCGTCGGGTTCGCGCGCGCGTCGCGTTCGCGCGCGCGTCGATCACACGTACCGCCACAGCCTTCGCCGCGACTTGCGCCTTGAGCGTCGTCAGAGAGGTGGACATCGTGAACATCTTGAAACGCGTCTGCGTGCGGATAGTGACGCGCGCGCCCCGTGGGCGACGGCGCGCGACCGCGAGGCGTCGTCGGGCGCGGGCGAGGGAACGGGGGCGAGGGCGGGGAGGGGGGCGACCGCGCGCGAGAATGGTCGGACATATGGAAGGACTCCGTCGTGGGTGCGGACTCGTCATCGATGCGATGGGATGATGTGTCTGTCGTGTACCGTCTTTTTTTTTGTCCGTGTGCGTGTGCGTGGATCGTTTGTAGTGTACTCACTAGAGTATGCATACGTCGTCATGGGGGGGGGTGGAGCGGGCGAGTCCGTCGGTCCACCGCGCGGGCGAGCGGGTGGTGGATTGTTCGATGGATTGATGATTGTTTGATGACGCCTGCGAGAACGCGGCGCGCGGTGGGCGCGCCGGGA
>Ga0255782_10000031_pt1 | contig 123503 bp, 132 predicted proteins | sample 101ome_26_FD_179980 | JGI IMG/M metagenome (GOLD analysis project Ga0255782, IMG submission 179980) | Coastal salt marsh microbial communities from the Groves Creek Marsh, Skidaway Island, Georgia - 101408AT metaG (version 2) | ecosystem: Environmental > Aquatic > Marine > Intertidal zone >...
AAACACCCTACTACCGGATGCCGCTCAGCATGTTACGTGTGCTCCTATACGGATGCTTTTTCCACAGCGGTATTTCTAAACTGGCCCGCTAACCTTATGTGTTGGATTGTTTTGCCTTGATGCTATGCTCTAGCAATGCCTGTCGCAATTTGTCGGAACCGCCAACTCTAACATTAATAATTCCATTGTAATACTCGTCGCTCTCTAATACACGGCGGTCAAATTGCTCTCTTGCCTCTATATAGGACATCTCGCCTCTGCCTTTGCAAAGATATAATATTTCTCTTGTAAAGTTTTCTGGGCCTAACTTGTCTACGTCTGCTTGTAGCCTATCTGAAGATCCCCAATAGTCTCTCCAATCGCTTTCTTTGTAGCCTCGTCTTTTATTTTTTTTGCCTTTGAGTGGTGGCTTAGTTGTTTTAAATTTGGCTAGTTTTTTGCCTATGTATTTTTGCCCAGTAGTTGTGTTGGTTATGAGATAAACAAAGCCTTCATATTCGTCTGGTATTGTATCAATTGGTTTGCCTTCATAAGTCCACTGCATGAACTTACTTACCGATGCCTATTCTTTGTCACCTTCTTTTTTGGTTTGAAAGGTATTATGAATTTCGTCCATACGCATTTTAGCAAGATCTCTAATTTCTCTTAAGAGTCTTCTTGCTTCTCTATGTGTGCGAACACTATTTCTTGTTTCAAACTTTTCGTTTGCCTTAAAATATGCCATGTACGCTTTTACTAACTTGTCATGTGTGTCATCATCGATCATTCTACAACATCTAAATCATTCTCATAACTAGTAAATCCGTTTTCTTTAACAACTTTTAAAATATGATTTACTCTGCCTACTAATTCGTCTTTGTGACTAATCAAGAAAATGTTTTTATCACGTTCTCTAGTCATTTTCTTAAGAACACTTAATGAATTTTCAACACCAGCAGTGTCCATACCGCTATCGATCAACTCGTCAATAAACAACAAGTTGATATTTTGATATAAACTTTCCCAAACATCACGGAATGCAAAACTTAAACCAAGAATCAAACGGTTACGTTCGCCTCTTGACAAATTATCAAAGTCTAAATCTTGTCCTAGTTGGGTAATTTCGACATTTAAGTCATTTTGGAATACTACTTGGTGTGGCAAGCCTAATTTATCAAGGTAATATGTGAGCCTATTGTTTAAATATGCAAGATTTTGTTCAATAATCTTTTTACGAATAAACGAATCTTTGTTTGTTAACAGTTTTAATAAAAATTCTTGATGATCTTTTACATTTGTTAACTCGTTTACAGTATTCCAATCAATGTCTTGTATAGCACTGTTATTAAGTTCGTCAATTTGTGCCTGATACGGATCTTCTTCTTGCTGTTTACTTAGCAGTGTTTGCTTTAAGTTATCTACATTGTTTCGATGTTCGTATGCTTCTTTAGCAGTTTCGTAAAATGTATTAGGACGACCGTTTATATCTCCGATATCAGCTAATCCTTTTAGTACATCTTCTAGCTTACTAGCAACTTCAGTTTGATAAGCCATTGCATCGTTTAATTCTTTTGCTTTTCTTGTTTCAATCTCTGCTTTTTTGTCGTCGTGTAGTGCTTGTCCGCAAGTATAACAAGTAGCATCTTCAAGATTTGCGATGTCTTTTTCTGCTTTTTCTACAGACTTAGTGGCACGTAATAGTGCGCTCTCTAGTGTGCTTTTTTCTTTATTAAGAGCCGTAATTGCAGTGTTTAATTCAGTCCAATTTTGAAGTTTTTCATGTGCTTCTAGCTCAGAATCAATATTTAAATGCTCTAATTCGTCGATTGCTTTGGATAGTTTATCGCTATCTTGCTGCTTTTTAGCTAACCAAGCACGTTGATTCTTTTTAAGATTTTCAATAGTAGTTTCGATCTTACTATTAGCAGTTTGTATTGCTTCAATTTTAAGAGTTTCTTCTGTAATTAAATCTTTAGTAGATTTAATTTCTTCTTTGAGTGCATCTGCCTTTTCTGATAAGATAGTAATACCGAGTAACTGCTCAATAATAGCACGTTGATCGTTAGTTCTCATACTCAAGAACGGTTCTGAGTAAGTGTTTAGTGCAACAATGTGCTTAAACATGTCATGACTCATACCTAACAAGTCATTTAAGAATTCTTGCGTCTTACGACTGTCGCCTTGCGATTCGTCTTGTGCTTGTTCTTCTTGATTTATAAAAAATTTAAAAAATGTAGGAGATCTACCACGTTCGATTCTATAATCTATACCATCTTTTTCAAAATCAAGGCTAACAACCATACCTTTACTGTTAGTTTTATTGATAAGGTTGTTACGTTTAATATTAGTTAGTGCTGTTCCGTAAAGAGCGTAACTTAGTGCATTAATAATTGTTGTTTTACCTGTTCCGTTACGTGAACCGCTATCGTCTCCGCCTTGATCTAAGTTTTCGCCAAGTACTAGTGTTAGTTTTTCTCTGTTAAAATCTACAGCCTGGGTCTGATTACCCACACTCATAAAGTTTTTTACTGTAAGGTCTTTAATTTTAATCATTTATAACTCGTTGTATATGTCTAGTAACATCTTTTTGTCAAAGTTATCACTATCGATGGCAGCAATTTCTTTAGATACTATTTCGTCAACACTTTCAAATGCCGAAATGTCTAAGTCAGTAGTAATCTCTTCGATTTGTTTTTGTGGAATTAGTGTAATTTCTCTGCAATTATTTTGCGAAATATATGTTTCTTTGATAAATTGTGCTTCTTCATAAGAAATTGGCACATCAATAGTAACACGCAGATACATTTTAGGTTTAATAATGTCTGCATCTGGATCTAATAACTTGCTTAATGTAGTTGTACGATATTTTGGGCAATTCCACCAGTTTAAGTATTCGGGCTCTTTACCATTTTCTTTATCTAGTATCATCATACCACGTTCATCATCCCATGCGTCTGCATAGTTGTGTGGAAATGCATTACCAATATAATGAATCTTGCCTTGTACTTGACGTTTATGGAAGTGTCCGCTAAACACATAGTCTTGATTTACAAAATGTTGCGGACGCAAGTCTCCGTGATCTGGCATTTGGACCATAGCATTCATATAAAAACTTGGAAGTTCGAAGTGTCCAAAAATATATTTGGCTTTAATCTTCTCAATTTTCTTCCACTCGTCGCCTACTAGCCATGGAACAAGTGCTACATCATCTTCTTCGTAGATTTCGTCTACTAAGGTGATACCTTCAATATGTTTACCGAATATAGTTGAGCTTACATCACGTTTGTCTTTGTAATATAAGTCATGATTACCAACAAACATATAAAATTTGTCAAATGCTTTGCCTAGTTTTTCTAAACAACGTATTGTTGCATCCATTGTTGTAAGATTTAGGCTGTTTCTATTGTGATGCCAGTCACCACAAAATATACCAGTTTCACATCCATGATTTTTAGCCTGTTCAATGTACCAATCGATAAATTCTTCACAATCTTCGTTGTGAACACGACTGTTACCTTTCAATCCAAAATGGATATCTGTAAAGACTGCTGCTTTTTTAAACAAATTAGAATCCTCTATTATAACAATACTAGTTTACAATCATAAAACTAATATGTCAACTACTTTTTTGCTTCGGCTTCTTTTTCGCGAGCAACTGCTGCTTCCCATTCGCCTTGATGTTGTCTAGTATACGAAGGATTCATGTCATTCATTTCTAAAATGTCATCTCTTATGTTTTGATTGCGTTTTTCTAAGTTAATAACACGCACAAAGCTATTAGTAACAGCAGCGGTATAATAAGCAAAGGGGTTATTAGATTTGGATTCATCAAATTGTAGTCCTATTTGTGATAATTGAAGGATTGCTTGTCCTTTCATCTCATCATTGTAAGTATATCCTCTCACATTTCCTCTAGTTGCATATCTATCAACTAGTTTCATCCACATTCTTGCTAATTCGTTAGTGGCTCTTGCATGTTTTAAACTAAAACTACCGTTTTCCATGCCGCCAACCCAGTGACTTTTGCCTACGCATACTAATTCGTCATCGTCATTAAACTTATAATGTTGAAAAGGGGGAAAATTTAGTTTTACTTTTGTATCTGCAATAGTTTTCGGTGTTTTCTTGCGCCCAGGCTCATCAGGAATGTGATCAAAAGTCATTATACGAAAAATTAATTCTTCTTTTGTAATTTTTTTGTAGTCAACTTCGCAGTCTGCTTGTTTAACTCTTTCTCCGGATGCTTTTCTTTCTTGGTAATCGGCATCTCCTAAACGTTTTGCTTTGTTACGCTTGGCTTCTGCAATGGTTCTTATGTTAATCTTTTCTAAACTAGGCAAAATAATATCATATTGTGCATAGTCTGGATCAACAAAGCTGCTAAATTGTGATTTTGAAATATGTATCTGTTTTAATAAATCTTTATTGTTTAAATAATTCTGTTTCCTCACAGTAATCTCCTGATTTGATAAGTTATTATAATATACGCAGTTAATTTTGTCAACTAAATAATGTATAGGAGAAGCATATGGTAGATAGCTTTAGCAACGAAAATTTAAATGGTAGTACATTCCCTTCTGGTTCTGGAGTTTCACAGTCGAGTGAAGCAGTAACAAATCCATCAGCTAGAAGAAGAGGCGACTTACCGGTCGGTGCTGTTTCGTCAACTGATTTAAACTTTGTACAAGCCAATTGGGGATCAAAAACAGATTTAGACTGGAGAGTAAGGCTTTCTTTACCGCCAAACTTTCAAAACAGTCCTGTAATGGCTCCCTTGTTAGAAACAGACGGATTTATGTTTCCTTTTACACCTCAAATAACAATGGAACATACTGCTAACTACAATGCACTTCATCCTACACATAGTAATTATCCGTTTCCAGCCTACAAGAACAGTCAAGTGAGTTCTTTAACAATAATTGGCGAGTTTTTTGTTGAAAATGCAAAAGAAGCTGAGTATTGGGTTGCAGCAACACATTATTTAAGAAGTGTTACTAAAATGGCATATGGTAAAACAAGTAATCAAGGTTCTCCGCCCCCTGTTGTTAAATTAAATGGATACGGTGACTTTGTTTTTAATAATATACCTGTAACAGTAACTTACTTTACAGTAGATTTACCTAGTGATGTTGATTACATTCAATGTGATATTGGTGAAAACGGAACTTGGGTTCCGGTTAGAAGTGCAATCAATGTTCAAGTACAACCTACTTATAGTAGAAAATCTATTACTAAGTTTAGTTTAGACAAATTTGTTAATGGTGGATATATTGGTAACAAAGGATTTATCTAATGAGACAGATTGATGTAAACTACGAAAATAACAGTCCATGGTTTAAAACTGAAATAGTAAACGATCTTTATTTAGATACTTTACAAATTAGACCAATACCGTCAAGTGACGATGATATTTTATACGAAGTGCAACCTCAATATACATATCGTCCCGATTTGCTTGCATTTGATTTGTATGGCACTAAAAATTTATGGTGGGTATTTGCACAACGTAACATTGATTTACTAAAAGATCCGGTGTACGATTTAATACCAGGCGTTAAAATTTATTTACCTAAAGGGGATGCGTTAGCAAGAACGCTAGGAGCTTAATATGCCTTTTATAGATAACACATCTAATAATATATTCTTTGGAGATAACGGCGTTGGCGCAGCCGGAACTACTAATAGAGCAACTATTAATGATAATGGGACAGTTTCTCAAACTCTTAACTTTCTTCAAAATCCTAGTTTAGCAGGAGCAACAGCACTTTATGGTGCTGATGTATATCCTTTTAGAAATGAACTAGATCAGTTTGCAAGTTATGCTCCGATATTTACATTAGGCTGTTTAACAAACTTAGAATTTAATTTTCCTTTAAGTTATAGAACCTTAGGACCGTTAGTTAAAATTATTAGAAGCGGTGGCGGCGGAGGACCAACTATACCGTCATTATACGATTTAGATGGAAAAAGAGAATTTTTTATTGAAGACGTTATGATAAAAAATACAGTAGCACCAAATCCTAAAACAAGGCATAGTAATGCTACACAAATTAATTTTAAAGTAATTGAACCTTATTCAATGGGGCAGTTTTTTCACAATTTAAGAAGTGCTTCTCTTGTAACTGGACACAAAAACTATTTAGAAGCACCTTTTTTATTAAGCGTAGCATTTATAGGATACGACGATGACGGCAACGTTGTTTCACCATTTTTTAGCCAAAGGCATTTTCCGATACAACTAGTTGAAGTTGACATGGAAGTAAACGAATCAGGTGCAGTATATAGTGTAAAGGCTGCTCCTTATACTGACAGAGCATTAACTAATAGAACACAAAGGTTAAAAGCTGATGTAGAAATTACAGGACGTACTGTTGCAGAACTTTTACAAACTGGTCCAAAAAGTTTAACAGCTGAAATGAATAGAATTGCAGATGATCAAGTTAAAGCCAGACAGCACGGCTCTTTTGGCGGAATGACAGACAAATATGTTATACAATTTCCAAACACTTCTCTATTAGGTGCTATATCAGGTGCAGTAAGTTCAATTGCGTCTGCTATAACAGGTTCATTAAACTCGGTAGGAAATACTATACAAGACTGGTATCAAGGATTAGTTGGCGACCAAGGAATTGTACCTCCAAGGGTCGGAGAACGATTAGCAGAAAACCAGAATATTTTTACTCTAGGTAGTATGTTAGGAGACAAATTAAAAGCAGAAGCAATAACTAACATGAATGATATTGGAAAGTCGTCATTATTGAAACCAGGAACTACATATAACTTTGGTGGCACACCATATCAACTCCCGTCATTTGCTGAAGATCCAACCGATCCAACTAGATTAAAACGTGGACTAATATCATACGATCCCGAAGCTCATGCATATTCGTTTGAAAAAGATTCTAAAATTACAGAAATAATTGAAGAAGTTATTATCACCTCGCAATATGCTAGAGATTTTTCCGAGATGCGATCTGATGCAACTGGTGCAGTTAGATGGTTTAGAATTGAAGCACAAGTGTATAACTCGGGAGGACTCTTACAAGGATTAGTTACTGGTGAAACACCAAAAATATATGTTTATCGTGTTAGGCCCTACAAGTCAGATGAGTCTAATTTCTCAGCACCTGGAGCAACTAGTTTCGGTAAAACGTTGCTTAAACAATTATTAACACCAAAGGCTTATAGTTACATCTATACAGGAGTTAACAAAGATATTATCGATTTTGAATTAAAGTTTAATCAAATGTTTTATACCGGAGTTGATGCAGCTAGATCACAAAAGCAGTTATTTTCTAGACTAGGCGGTGCTTTAGGATTTACTAAAAAGGATCCTGACACACCAACTACTACTGGTAACAATGCAGGTAATGTAGGATCCGCATCAGGTAATGGTAGAATTGCTGACGATTCTGCAGATACAATCCGTGAAGGTGCAAACGGAGGTAATGGTGCTGATGATCCTGAAACTGGTGCAGCAAGATACTTTAATGATATGATGATTAATTCGTCAAATGACTTGTTAAAAGTTGATTTAAAAATTCACGGTGATCCTTATTTTATTTCAGATGTTGGTGTAGGTAATTATTTAGGATTACCTAGTTTTCCATTTTTACCAGTTACACTTGACGGTAGTATGAATCCTATGGACGGCGAAGTTTATGTAATTTTAAACTTTAGAACTCCTATAGATTACGATGGCAAAGATGGTTATGTAGAATATCCTTTAGGCGGATTTTTACCAATTGCCATGTTTAGTGGAATATATTCTGTAATACAAGTAGAAAATAATTTTGAAGATGGAAAGTTTACCCAAACACTAGAGTTAGCAAGAAAAAGAAATCAAGACATTTCAATTGAAAGTGTTGCTGGCGCAGCTCTTAATTTCTTATTCGGTGGTAACGGAAAAGTAATACAAAAAGGCAATAAATCAAACCGTATTGGTGTTGAGACAAACCCAGGACCAGATGATGGGTTAAGAGGTTAAGAACATAAAATGGCAACAGAAAAAAGAGATAATTTAGATAGAAATCGCAATACTACAGGTATATTTCTCGGTAAAGTTGTTAATCATTTAGATACAACTTACATGGGAGGAATACAAGTTGAGATATTAAGAAAATCTGCAACAGGTAGTTTTCAAGGCGAAACTGTTGCATGTAAATATGCAAGTCCATTTTATGGACAAACGCCTTATTCTGGACTTTCTGAAAACAGTGATTTTGCTAGTACACAAAAAAGTTATGGGTTTTGGGCAGTTCCGCCTGATATTGGTACACAAGTTATAGTTGTAATGCCAGAAGGCGACTTTTCACAAGCATATTGGATTGGGTGTGTACCTGATGTTGGTATGAATTTTATGACACCTGGGTATGCAGGAACAACTTACAATGATCAAGATACTGCTGCTGCATTACCGGTTGGTGAATATAATAAATTAGTTGAAGGCGGTGACGGCAAAGATGTAACACAAATTACAAAACCTGCTGATCCTAATAAACTTGAACAGCTTGAAGAAAGCGGACTAAAAACTGATCATATTAGAGGTACTACTACTTCAAGCGCAAGACGAGAAGTTCCTAGTATGGTGTTTGGAATGAGTACACCAGGACCGCATGATCCTGATGGACCAAAACATCAATACGGTCCGACAATTGGCTCATCAATACAAGCACCGTTTAATAGATTAGGTGGTTCTAGTTTTGTAATGGATGACGGAGATCCTAGCTTGTTTAGAAAAATGCCTGCAAAAGATGACAAGATGGAATATGCAAATCTTGACGCTGGAGATACATCAGGCGACAAAAAAATACCAGCAAATGAGTTAATAAGATTAAAAACAAGATCAGGGCATCAAATATTATTGCATAACTCAGAAGACTTAATATACATTTCACACGGCAGTGGCAAAAGTTGGATAGAAATGACAGCCAACGGAAAAATAGAAATTTATTCCGAAGACAGTGTAAGTATTAATACAGATAACGACTTAAACCTTAATGCAGGCAGAGATATTAATATGGCTGCTAAAGAAGATATTAATATTATTGCTGATAAAGACATCAAAATGCATTCTTTAGAAAAAACTACGCACCATGCAAAAAATTATAAAATGCATGTTGAAAATAGATCAGATATTAGAATTGATAATGAATCGTATACTAGAGTAGGGTCTGACCAACATTTGTGGGTCGAAGGTGCTAAATTAACAATTATAAAAAACGAAATGAGAACTATGGTTGATAATACTGTAGCACTAGAAGCAAATCGTATATCTCATAGCGCAAAAGATAGACATACTATGGGATCGTCTAACACTTTTATTAATAGTAATTTAGAAGTAAACGGAAGACTAAATTGTTCACTTTTAAATTCAGGTGCTATAAACGGTACAGGTGCAGGCTCACCGTGGCCTGATTCAGGACCAGGTGATGATCAAAAACTAAACAGTTATTCTTTCCAGTACACAGGAGAACAACCAGAACTTGCCGAAGGCGGCGAAGAAGCAAAAGAATTTGAAGATGATGAATTTGCATTTTATGTTAAAAGAATTCCAAAGCACGAACCTTGGGAAGAACATGAAAATCTTGATCCACAAAAGTTTATTCCTGATGAAACACAATCAACAGAAAAAGAACGTCCAGAAGAAGAAGAGTCGGAATTTGAATTTCCTCCAATAGACGATACATTTAAGAAGGGGTAATAAATGAGTACAACAGAAAAATCATTGTATAAACAAATAACTGTAAAGGGCGGCTCTAAAAAAGATAACGTTTACATAAAAAGTCCAACATACAAAGGATTTAGCACTATAAACGATGACATTGAAAGTTCAAACACCTTGTATGATATTGCATTAATAAAACAGGATATTATTAATCATTTTCACATCAGGAAAGGTGAAAAACTTAGTGATCCCGAGTTTGGAACAGTCATATGGGATATACTTTTTGAACCGCTTACTGATCAAATTAAAAATTTAATTATTCAAGACGTATCAGACATTGTTAATTTTGATCCTAGAGTATCGGTAAATCAAATAATGGTTGATTCATTTGAAAATGGTATACAAGTTACATGTGAGTTAGTTTATTTGCCGTATTCTATAACTGAAACTTTACAATTTCAGTTCGACGAAAGTGCAGGATTTTTAACTGAATAATTATATACGCAGTTTTTCAAAACTGCTAAATATTACAATAACATAAGGAATAGCAATGTCCTCAACTGATAGACAAAACCGATTACTATTATCCGAAGATTGGAAGAGAGTATACCAGTCTTTCCGTAATGCAAATTTTAAAAGCTACGACTTTGATAATCTTCGTCGTACAATGATTCAGTATTTGAGAGACAACTACCCGGAAGATTTCAACGACTATATCGAATCAAGTGAATATCTTGCACTTGTAGATCTTATTGCATTCCTTGGACAAAACTTAGCTTTCCGTATTGATTTAAATGCTAGAGAAAATTATTTAGAATTAGCCGATAGACGTGAAAGTGTATTACGTCTTGCAAGATTACTTTCTTACAATCCTAAGAGAAATCAAGCAGCTAACGGACTTTTAAAAGTTGCCAGTATTAAAACATCAGAAGAAATATATGATAGCAATGGAAGAAATTTACAAGGACAAACTATCATATGGAATGATGCATCTAATCCTGATTGGTTCGAGCAATTTATTAAAGCAATGAATTCTGCATTACCTTCAAATAATACTTTTGGTAAGCCTGTTAAAAAGGATATAGTAGCCGGAGTGTCAACTGAACAGTATAGATTAAATTCTGTCAATGACGATATACCAGTATTCAAGTATACTAAACTAATAGATGGAAGAAGTTTAGGATTTGAAATTGTATCATCGGATATTGTAAATTCTAACATAGCTGAAGAAGCACCATTTCCTGGAAACAAAATGGCATTGTTATATAGAGATGACGGCAAAGGCATTTCAAGTCCAAATAGTGGATTTTTCTCTCACTTTAGACAAGGTAATTTAGATCAAGGTGTATTTACAATTTCTAATCCTAGTAGCAATCAATCAATATCAATCGAAAGTCCTGACATAAACAATTCAGATGTATGGTTATACAAATTAGATTCTGAAGGATTTGAAACTGAGCTTTGGAATAAAGTTGATGCTATTATAGGAAATAACGTTATCTATAATAGTTTAAGCAAAGATGAGAGAAATATATACTCTGTTCTTACACGAGTTGACGACAGAGTAAACTTAATGTTTAGTGACGGTGTTTTTGGAAATTTACCTCAAGGGTCTTTTAGAGTTTATTACAGAACAAGTATAAATGACAAAATTAAAATTGTTCCTAAAGATTTTACAAACATTTTAGTTTCGATTCCGTATACTTCTAAAGTAGGAAAAACCGAAACACTTTCGGTAATTTATAATTTACAGTATACAGTTGACAACGGAGAACCGTCTGAATCAACAGACACTGTTAGATTTAATGCTCCGTCAACATATTATACACAAAATAGACTTGTAACAGGTGAAGACTATCAAGTTGGACCGTTAGGTGTAAGTCAAAGTATTGTAAAAGTAAAAGCAGTTAACAGAGTTAGTAGTGGCATCAGCCGATACTTTGATTTAATTGATGCTACTGGTAAGTATAGTCAGACAACACTATACGGTGCTGACGGAGTTATATACAAAGAATACGAAAATAAAATAGCAAATATTAGTTTTGAAACTAAAACTGACGTCGAGGGCGCAATTGAAAATATAGTATTGCCTATTCTTGTCAACAAGAAAATTAGAAACTTTTACTTTGATCAGTTCCCAAGAATTTTTACAGAAGATCTTGGAATTACTTGGAAGTCATTATCAAGTGAAACTAATTTAAATACAGGTTATTTCAATAGTATAGATGGAGTTCCATTAACTTTAGGAACATTTACTTCGTCTATTATGTCACTTATAAAATCAGGAGTGTTGATTAAATTTATTGCACCTGCTGGAAAGCATTTCAATTATAAAATGGAATTAATAGACGGTGATGCTACTGAAGTTGGTGACTCGTTGTATAAGTGGGTTAAAGTTTTATCAGTAAATGGTACTGGTGTAGAAGACAGAGAAGATGGAACAGGCGCAGTATATATCAACGACGACATACCCAACGGTGCGATTTTACAAGAAATTAAACCTGCATTAGCTAATAATCTAATAGCCAGTGTTAAGCAACAGCTAATCGATCAAATTTTTACATATAAAACCTTTGGTTTAAGATTTGATCAAAATAGTAGCGAATGGAGACTAGTAACAGAAAATAACCTGTCAATAGGAACTGACTTTTCGACAGGTAAAACTGGTGATACAACTAATCAACAACTTGATGCTAGTTGGTTATTGTTATTTGAGAACGACGGCGACACTTACACAATTACCTATAGAGGTATGAGGTATGTTTTCGAAAGCGACAAAGAGATTAAGTTTTATTACGATCCTAAAGAAAAAATTTATGATAGTAAAACAGGTAAAATTATTAAAGATTCTATAAGCGTCTTAGCTATCAATAATAAACCTGACACTACTGATGCATTTACTAGAGACTTTGATTGGGAAATTGTTGATTCTTATAGAGATGCTGAAGGCTATGTAGATAGTAAAAAACTAGAGGTAAGTTTCTTTGATGCAGACGAAGACGGTATTGTAGATGATGCTGATTTGTTTGACGAAATTGTAAAACCTGAAGTTAATTTACAATTAAAATACATAATTTTTGAAAAAATAAAAACTGATGACGGTGTAGAAGATTTTAACTTCCTTGATAACAGTGATTCAAAAGTTATAATTTTAAACACCAAAGCAGAAATAAGACCGTTTAGCGAATATGATGATGGACAAATTTTCTATTATATCGATACAGATATCTTTGAAGTACTAAATCAAACCACGTTAAAGTTAGAAATTAGTGCAGATTACAAAGCAAGGCAAGGTAGAAGCAATCTTAAATTTAGATATTATCATGCAGCAAGTGCTGAGGAAAGAATAGATCCGAGCGTTAGCAATATTATTGATATGTACATACTTGACAGAGCATATGACAATAATTACCGATTATGGTTACAAGAAAAATCAACTAAAAAACCTCTGCCTCCGAGTTCAGATCAATTGTTTACATTGTATTCAAGTAACATTAATCAGATTAAATCACTTACGGATGAAATTATATATCACCCAGTTAAGTACAAAATACTTTTCGGACAAGAGGCAGAAGAAGATTTGCAGGCTACATTTAAAGTTGTAAAGAACAAAGACAAAGTTTTAAATGACAATGATATTAAGACAAGAATCATTACAGCAATTAATCAATTCTTTGCTCTAGAAAATTGGGACTTTGGTGAAAGATTTTATTTCTCAGAACTTGCAAATTATGTTATGTACGAATTATCACCAGATTTATCAACATTTATTATAGTTCCTAATCAACAAGGGCAAAGTTTTGGTAGTCTGTATGAAATAAAATCTGAAGCAGACGAAATATTTATAAGTGGCGCAACTGTTGATAACGTAGAAATTATCGATGCAGTCACAGCTTCTAAACTAAAAGCACAAGACGCTGTGGTTACCCAAGTTACAACACCTAACACGGGAATACAAAGTTCAACATTTGACGATACATCAACAAAGATATCAACATCAAACAATGTGCTTAACAACACTAATAGAGGAACAACTTACTAATGGCATATAATAACGGTCAAAGTGAATATCCAGTACCAACCGGAGATGGAGATTCTGGTAAGAGAGAAAGTGCTAGACACTTACCTAAGTATTTTAGAACAGATAAAAATAAAAAGTTTTTACAGTCTACGTTAGATCAAATTTTACAACCCGGTGTTGCAGAAAAAGTTAATTCTTATGTAGGAAGAAAAAGCGCAAAGGCTTATAATCTGAGCGATAATTATTTGCCAGAAGTTTCTAAAGACAGAGAAGACTATCAATTAGAGCCTGTTAGTGTAATAGAAGATTTAATCGGCAATGTTGATTTTTATGCAGATTATAGAGATTATATAAACCAAATTAAAGCCCAAGGCGGAACAGCCGATAATCACGGTAGAAATAATAAAGAAGAATTTTATGCTTGGGATCCTCATATTGACTGGGATAAATTTTCTAACTTTAGAGAATATTATTGGTTAGCAAATGGACCTAGATCTGTTATTATACCGGGAGAAAGCAAAGAAATAACAAGCACCTATACTGTAAAACTTGCAGAAGCATTAGGCGACTATTCGTATGTGTTTACTCCTGACGGTTTAACAAATAATCCTAATCTAAAACTTTATAGAGGTGTAAAATATAGATTTGAAATTGATACTCCTGGAGTACCGTTAACTTTTAGAACTGCAAGAGTTTTAGATGACGAATTTTTGTTAAATGACGGGATTTCTCAACAAGAAGTTGAGCAAGGTGTTATTGAATTAGAATTAGGTAGAGACGCACCAGATGAACTTTATTATGTTTCAAGCAATGATGTAAACATTGGCGGATTTATAAAAGTTGCAAATGTTGAAGATGCAACTTTTATAGATGTTGAAGCAGAAATACTTGGTAAAAAAAGTTATACATCTAGAGATGGATGGACAGTATCTAACGGATTAAAAGTAAGATTTCAAGGCGAAGTAATTCCTGAAAAATATTCAGATTCTGAATGGTATGTTGAAGGAGTCGGAGATGCGATTGTTTTAGTTTCGGGACGTGATGTTGAAGTTTCATTTCCGGTAGGCATCGACGTTGATGTTCCTTTTGACGCTGATGAAGGATTTGATAACTTTCCATTCTCAGAAGCAACGGGATATCCAAGAGACAAGGATTACATCACAATTAATCGTTCTAGCACCGACGGTAACTTTTGGTCTAGATATAACAGATGGTTTCATAAAGATGTAATTGAACTTGCCGACAGCATTAACAAGTCAGTAACTCTTCTTGATCAAACTACAAGAGCAAACAGACCTATAATTGAGTTTGATCCAGGAATAAAATTATATAACTTTGGAACATCTTCAAAAGGTATAGTTGACTTAATTGACGATTATACTACTGATGTATTTTCAACTATAGAAGGAAGTTTAGGATACAATATAGACGGAATACAAGTATCTCAAGGAATGCGTATTCTATTTTTAGCAGATCCTGATCCTCTTGTAACAGGTAAAATATTTGAAGTTAATTTTTTACAGTTTAGAGGCAGCGGCACTGGAGGACAAATTCAGTTAATAGAAGTTGCAGATTCTGATCCTATAGCAGGAGAAAATATTCTAGTTACCAGAGGTGAGCAGTATGGTGGTAAAATTTGGTACTATGATGGTACTGTTTGGAACCTAGCACAAGAAAAAGTTTCAGTAAACCAGCCTCCAATATTCGATGTGTTTGATGTAGATGATGTAAGTTTTTCTAATACTTCTAAGTATCCAGCATCTTCTTTTAGAGGAACAAAGCTGTTTAGTTATAAAGAAAATAGTTTAACAACAGACTCTGAATTAGGGTTTGGATTAAGTTATAGAAGTATTGAAAACGTTGGCGATATCGTTTTTGATTTTAATTACAATACAGATACTTTCCAGTATCAAATTGGCGATACAATTATCGATACTAATATTAATACAGGATTTTTAAGAAAGTATAACAGCAATAATCAATTTGAAGTAAAAGGTGTTTATGTAAAAAGTGACCGATTAAGCGAACAAGCAGTTGTGTTACAATACGTAAATGATGAAACACGATTAACGTATCCAATTAATTGTTTTAATCAAAGTGCATATTTAGACGATTTAAATGTAATTGTTTATGTGGATAATGTTAGACAATATGATGGTATAGATTACGAGTGTATTGATACAGCAGATAAACTTAAAAATGTTAAATTTTTGAAAGACATAGATGTTAATGCAGTTATTATATTAAAATGTTTTTCATCTGCAATAAAAAACAATAATGGATATTATGAAATTGCAAATAATTTAGAACGCAATCCGTTAAACGAAGACATTAGTACGTTTACACTTGGTGAAGTTTCTGATCATGTATTAAGTATTACAGAAAATGCTAGTGAATTTAGTGGTGTATTTCCTGGACCTAGTAATTTAAGAGATATTAGTAAATTAAGTACTTACGGAAGAAAGTTTATTAAACATAGTGCTCCGTTAAATCTGTCAATTTACAGCTTGCTAGATAAATCATCTAATGCTCCAAATGCTGTTAGATATGCACGTAAAGAATACAGTAAATTTAAAAGAGTGTTTTTAGAAACTGCCGAATCTTTAGGTTACGAAGGACCAGTAAGACAACATGTTGATAAAATTATCTCAGAAATAACAAAAGATAAAACTAATACAATGCCTTTCTATCAAAGTGATATGATTCCGTTTGGCGCAAGTATTACTACAAAAATTACTGTAGAAGATGCAGATGCAAGATTTTTTGCACTCAATACTCCTTTTACGCTATCAAAATTAAGTACAAATGCAGTAACAGTTTATATTAACGGATCTCAGTTAATTCACGAAAGAGATTATGTTTTCAATGAAGAAGGTTTTTTAGAAATCACAGTTGAAAAAAACTTTGGTGATATAATTGAAATTAATGAATATGATACAACTAATGGTTCATACATTCCACCAACTCCTACTAAATTAGGTTTGTATCCGGCTTATGAGCCTGTTATATATGTTGACGATTCATATCAGCCAGCAGTTACATTAATTAAAGGTCATGACGGAAGTATAGTACGTGCCTTCGGTGACTTTAGAGATAATCTTATTATTGAATTAGAAAAAAGAATTTTCAATAACATAAAAATAAAGTATGACACTAGTGAAATAAACATACACTCATTCTTGCCAGGCTTGTCGAGAAATACGGCATTCTCAAGATTAGAGGTTGATAAAACAATGACGCCAGATTTTATACAATGGCTTTCATTAGTAGATCAAGATTATACCGAACACGCATTTTTTGACAGATCTAATAACTTTAGTTACAACTATTCGTCATTGTCAGACAAGAATGGAGATAAGCTACCCGGATGGTGGAGAGGCATTTATAGATACTATTATGATACAATAACTCCGCATTTAACTCCTTGGGAAATGTTAGGCTTTAGCATTGAACCAAAATGGTGGAAAGAACAGTACGGACCTGCTCCATATACAAAAAATAATAACTTACTATGGGAAGATCTAGAAAAGGGTATAATTAGAGAACCTGGTAAAGGATTTGTTATTAATAAATTATATGCCCGTCCAGGACTTTCGACATTTATTCCGGTTGACGCACAAGGAAATATACTAGCACCATCTGAGTGTAATATACCTTTAAGATTTACGTTTAATAATATTACTTCTGGATTTAAGTTTGGAGATTCGGCGCCGGTTGAAGACGCTTGGAGATCTAGTTCTGAATATCCGTTCTCTGTAATTACATCTTGGTTAATTAATAATCCGTCAACTTTGCTATCTAGTGGTTTTGATAGATCTAGACAAAAAAGAAATATATTAGGACAGTTTGTTTATACTGAAACTAACAGACATATTAGATTGCAGGATTTAGTATTTCCGTCTAATATTAATAGTTCACAAAAAGTGTTTACATCAGGTTTAATAAATTATATTCAAAGTTATATGTCTTATAACTTAACAGAATCTTTTGATACGTATCAATCTAATTTAAAGTCTATAAAAAATAAATTAGCATTTAAGCTAGGAGGATATTCTGATAAAGAAAAATTTAAATTAATTCTTGATAGCAGAACTCCTTTGAATCAAGGAAATGTTTTTATTCCTGAAGAAAACTACAAACTATTTTTAAACACTAGCTATGCTATTAATACAGTTACATATAGTGGTGTGATTATTGAAAAAACTTTAGGAGGATTTTCAATAAGAGGATACGATTCTTTATTTCCTGCATTTAAATATTTTGAACCATATACATCAACTGGCGATGTTACAGTAAATGTTGGAGGCGTATCAGAAACTTTTGCTTCATGGACTGAAAATAAAACATATGTTAAAGACTTAATAGTTGAATATAACGGATCGTTTTATAGAACTTTAAGAACAGTTACTTCTTCAGAAGAATTTGATCCAAATGATTTTGTAAAATTGTCTAGATTGCCTGTAACAGGGGGTATAGATGCTACATTTAAAACAAAATTTGAAAAGTCTCAAATTTTACAATTACCATACGGAAGTATTCTTCCTACAATACAAGATGTCGTTGACTTTTTATTAGGTTACGAAGAATGGTTAAAAGTTCAAGGATTTAGATTTGAACACTTTGACGGTAAAGAAGTTATAATTTCAGATTGGAAAAATTCAGCTAGAGAGTTTATGTTCTGGACAATGCATAACTGGGGCGATAATGCTATAATTTCACTCAGTCCAGCAGCTGACCAAATTTGGTTCGAAACAGAATATTCGGTAGTAGATAATGTTATCGATAATTTTTATGGTTACGGAATATTCAAAGCAAGCGGAAAACCGTTAGATACATCAAAATTAAATTTTGATAGAATAGATGTTAACAAATTTAAAATTACACCAAATTCTTCATCAGACGGTGTATATGCAATTAAATTACCTGTTGTACAAAAAGAACACATTGTATTAATTGATAATAGCACAGTGTTTGGTGATGTAGTTTATCAACCATCAACTGGGTATAGACAAGAACGAATTAAAACATTTGGATATAGAACATCTGGATGGGATGGCAGTTTAAACATTCCAGGATTTATTTACACCGAAGTAACAATTAAAGAATGGGAATCTTGGAAAGATTACGACATCGGTTCAATTGTTAAGTACAAAGAGTTTTATTATAGTGCAAATAGTAAAATCTCAGGTAAAGAAACATTTACATTTAATGACTGGACTCGCATATCAGACGTTCCAGAAAGTACTCTTAAACCTAATTTTGAATACAAAATTAATCAATTTGCAGACTTTTATGATTTGGATACTGACAACTTTGATACAGAGCAACAACAATTAGCACAGCATTTGATAGGTTATCAAAAAAGATCGTATCTAGAAAATATTATTAACGACGAAGTCAGTCAATATAAATTTTATCAAGGAATGATAAAAGAAAAAGGAACTAAAAACAGTTTAGATAAACTATTTGATGTTCTTAGTGCAGACGACAAAGAGAGTCTCGATTTTTATGAAGAATGGGCAATTAAACAAGGTCAGTATGGCGCAAGTGAAGGCTTTGATGAAGTTGAATTTACTTTAGATGAAAGAAAATTCCGAATTAATCCACAGCCTATTAAGCTATCTAATTCAGATGAAGATGAAGGATTAATATATAAAATTAAAGATTACGAAGTTTACAAAAAGCCAGATAATTATAGTAATAATTTATTTCCTTTGCTTGAAGACTATAAGCAATTTACTCGTAGTCCTGGATTTATGAATATTGAAGATGTAAAAGAACTTGTTCCAGACTACGATTCTTTGTTAACTTTAAATATTGATAATCTTAATAATCTTGATTATGTTTGGACAGGCTCAGATAATAACAAATGGGATGTTTTACAATACGGAATCGGAAATGAACAGATTGTATCATTAAAAACAAGTCCAGAAAAATCGCCAAATACTCCGGATCTTTTTGAAATAGAATTAACCTTAACATCAGTAGCAGAAGATGTTAATATTGGCGATGTTATTGGTATTTTTAATATACAAGTTCCAAAAGATTTAAATGAAGATTCTACAAAAATAAACACAACTAATACAGAATTAAATTCTTTAAAAGGTTTCTTTAAAGTTACCGGAAAATATTTAAACAAACTTTATGTAGGTTCGTCTACACAACTTGATGCAATACCAGAATGTACTGGTCTTATGTCTAAGTTTTCTTCAGTTAAGGTTGCAGATTATCTTGAAGCTAATCAATTAACACAAAAAGGTGTTAAAAATGAATCGCTAGTTTGGATACAAAATAATGATCAAAATTGGAAGGTTTTAAAGAATACACAGGCTTATAGTTTATTACAAACTATACCAGCTGAAGAAGAAGGCACTACAAACGAGTTTGGAAAAACTATTACCGTAGACAACCGCAATAGTTTGTTATCTGTTGCTTCGCCGTCTTCGGGTATAAGTGGAAAACTGTTTATATATAACAGAGGTGGCAATAATCAAAATTTCCAATTTGCTCAAATTATCGAACCGAGTACATCAGGAGTTAGTGATCCTGGTAATTCATTTGGTTCTGGGCAAAGTTTTAGTAAAGACGGAAAATACTTAGTTGTTGGTGCACCGAAAGCATCTAATATTAAAACAAGGTATCAAGGATTCTTTGACGAAGCTGCAAATTATGACAATGGCGATATTGTACAATACGGAGGACAACTTTGGGAAGTTGTTGTAGATATTTTAGGCGCACAAGACGAACAAGAGTTTGGAAGTTTTGGCTCTAATATTGAAGTATTACAAAGTAATAATGTTTTCCAAAACGAAGCATTTTTTAGAAATATACTATTAGGTGATTATCCATTTGACGGTGATGAGATAGAAACCGATCATATTTTAATTAGAGCATCTTTTGATCAATACGAAGCAACAGGTCCAGGTGATACAGTATTTTTTGATTGGTATGCTATTACTACAGCTAATCAGTTTGATCCATTATCACCTAGAGTTCCGTTCCAAACTGACGACATGCCTTTAGGTTATACGCAAGAAGGACTAACAGAAGCGTACTTAGAAAGCGGATTAGTAATACGCGGAAAAGCTGATGTTATCTTGTATACGCCTATTATATCAACAGTACCTCAAGTAGGAGATCAAATAGAATCTACTGGTGTGTTTGGATATGTTTCTTATGTAAGAGTAGACGAAGCAAGAGCAACCATTTATGTCGAAAGAACATCGGGTATTTGGCCAGCAGCTGATAATTTATTTTTAGAAAGCGGTGAATTTGTTGGTGCTTATGTAAGACAAGCACCTAATGACACTATAGATGTTAGTGATCAACTTGGTGGCTATTGGTACTTTGATTTACCTAATCCGATATTACTAACAGAAAATAATGTAGATGAAGGCAGAGCCCTTGCAGTTTATAATATTATTCCATCTGGAAAAACAGATCCAGGCGGCGCAGGCGGAAATATTTGGGATTTAAATAACACAGTTACTAATATAGGCGATAATTCAATTAACAGTTATATTAGAACACTAACATATCAAGGTTCTCCAGGACCTGCAGGTAATTTAGATATTATTCCAAGTGACTTATTTGTAGTTAGGGCATCTAAAGACTTAACTGATAATCTAACTCCTGGAGACGAAATAGGTCTAGAAGTAATTCGATTCCCTGATTTTACTAACAATAATGAATTTATTGATTTAACTGTTACCGGTCTAGAATATACTGACACTAATAAAAAACATATACTTTATGATTTATGGGACGGCTACATAGATTTTGATTTAGACGAAACTGATTCAAATACAGGTCAACCATTTGAGCCTAGAATTGGACAGTTTGTTAGAGAAAGAACACCTAACCCTGGTGCTACTGCTAAAGTTGCATTTTATCAAAAGTTTAACAACAGTCGTGCTAGAGTATATGTTACTAATGTACAAGGTACATGGGGTATCGGAAACGACGGTAGAACATTAGAAATGATTGGCGATCCTCAAGATCCTAATCCGATATACGCAGTTGATCAAGATTTAGGTGATATTAGAGCAACAGCTTTAGGTAGTGATACTTTAGGAATTGGCAAGTTATGTGTGATTCAATTGCCGGCTGAAATAGAAACTGTTCCAGTACAAAGTACACTTATAGGCGCAGAATATTTAATATATAGAGATTTTCCAATTTTTGGATTACCTAGAGAAGCTAACATTCCAGGCTCTACAAACTTAGATTACAAGCAAGTATTTAAAATACCAGTAAATCCAGATGGTCCATCAACAAATGTTAATAATTTAGGATACTATGCAATTTATGAAAGAGAAAATGTTTCTACATTTAATATTGTAGATACATTAATTGTTCCTGAATTAGTAGAAGATTTAAATGTTGGATCACAAATAAAAATAGCAAAAAGAAATGATTTATATAAGGCATTTATTAAAGCTGAAGGTAATGGTACAATATCAAATCCAGGAAGAATATACTTTGTTAATAAAGGCACTGATGATGAAGGTATTGTTTATGATTGGGAATATGCTAAAGACAAACGATATAAGGGAGTCTTTAGTGACCAAAACGAATATTTGCTAGACGACTATGTTTATTACGAAGGATATTTTTATAAAGCCTTAACAAATATTGCAGGAGATGGTACAGCATTTGTTACAACAGAGTGGGAATTAATTAACAACGATCAAATTAGGAGTATTGATTATTTAGGTTATATTCCAAATGATACTAGTATATTGCCAGAAGACTTTGATTACAAAGGATTATTTGATTCAAATTCTACATATATTGTTGATGAAATAGTTCAATATCTTGATGGAAATTTTTATAAAGCATTAAGAAACATTCCTTTAAATTATAATGGATTTGTTGACGTTGAAGGAATAATAGAATATCCTGCCGAAGATTGGGAACAGATATCTTTCACACCGGGCGGCGATCAGTCACTCAAAATAGATACTACGTTGCTTAGAAATTTTGCAGAAAAATTTGATGTAAGTGACAATGGAGAAGTTTTAGTTGCAACAGCAGAATATGAATACAATGCAGATCCTTGGGAAGCTAATACTGATTATCAAGTAGGAGTTAGAGTAAAATATAATAATGATTTTTACGAATGTATTGTTGAAGTAGACGGATCGCTTCCTGTACATGCGACATTTAGTGCTACTAATATTGTTAACTTCTGGAAAAAATTACCTATTATTAAAAAGGTAATAGTTTATAGAAATGTAAACGATAATTATCAAAAATCACAAGAATTAATTGCGCCGATTGTTGATGAAAATATGGAATTCGGAGTTACACTAAGCATTAGTCAAGACGGAAAGATGATTGCAGTTGGTGCCCCTGGAGCCGATGTAAACAACGAACTAGACATAGGTGCAGTCTTTGTTTACAAACAAGTAAATGGTACTTTTGAATTATCACAAACTTTAACAAGTACAAATCAAATTCAAGGCGAACAATTTGGTAGGAACATTGATTTTGACGGATTTACTTTATATGTTAGTGCGTTCAATGCATCAAGCGACGACAATACTACATTTGATTTAGAATCAACAGTATTTGACAACAAATTTACAACATTTAAAAACGAAATAGCTTCAAATGGTGTTGTTTATGTTTATAGCAGAATAGACGAAGCACTAGTATTTGGACAATCTCTTGATTATCATACATATGCATCAAGAGATAATATTGCTGAAATAGATGTGTTTGGTAGAAATATGTTAGCAAGTAACAACCATTTGTATTTGTCTGTTCCTCAGTATAAAAATCAAGATGATAAACTTGGATTAATTTTAGATTATAGAAGAGCTGATAATCAACAATTATGGAAAGTTCATAGAGAGTATTCGGCACCTGTTGATTTAGAAAAAATTAAAAAAGTGATGCTATATAACAAATCTAAAAATGAAATTATAACTAATTTAGATTATATAGATCCTATTCAAGGAAAAATTGCTGGACCTGCAGACGAAGAACTTAGATACAAAACGCCAGTTGATCCTGCTTACTACAATAACTCATCGATTAATAACGTTGTTCTTGACGAAAATAGAAGTTGGGGCACAGAGCAGGTAGGAAGACTTTGGTGGGATTTGACTACAACAAAATTCTTTAATGTTTATCAAGGAAACTTAATTTATAAATCTAATAACTTTAATACTTTATTTCCTGGAGCATCTGTGGACATTTATGAATGGGTGCAATCGTCTGTTTTGCCTACCGAATGGGACAAAAGATCTAGTGAAAACAAAGAAGGATTTTCTGGAACAACAAAGTACGGTAGTGACGCTTATTGTACTAGAAGAGTATACGATACCATTGCTAAGAGATTTATAACTTACTATTATTTCTGGGTTAAAAATAAAACATCTGTTCCAGACGTGCAAGGCAGAAGTATATCAGCTCTTACAGTAAAGAATTTAATTGAAGATCCGGCAGGACAAAAATACAAATTTATTACATTTAAAGACGCACAATCAATGGTGCTGTATAATTGTGCATCATTAATGGAAGATCAAGATATAGTTTTAAATGTTCAATATTGGACAACAGGAAACAAATATTCTAACATTCATAATCAATATCAAATTGTTACTGAAGGATTAGCTACAAGCGTTCCTAATGATGCAATTAGACAAAAATTAATAGATAGTTTAATAGGTTATGACTCTCAAAATAGACCAGTACCGGATTTAAATCTAGCACCTAATGAAAGATACGGAATTTTTAATAAGCCACGACAAGGTTGGTTTGTCAACAGACAAGAAGCATTAAAGCAAGTAATTGAGCGTGTTAATAATGTACTTCAAAAAACTTTAGTTGTTGAAGAAAAGGATATATCTAAATTTTTAGATACAGATCCAGCACCATCGGTTAGTACTGGAAGATACGATACAGCAATTGATAATTATGTTGATTTACAGTTTGTTAGTATTGTTAGAGCACAGACTGCAGAACTACAACCTGTGATACAAGACGGTAAAATAGTTCGTGTAGACATTATTAATCCAGGAAGAAGTTACAAATATGCACCTGCATACGAAATTACAGGTCAAGGTTCTGGCGCAGAATTAGAATTTAGTCTGGATGTATTAGGTCAAATTTCAGAAGTTACAATTAAAAACCCAGGTATAAACTATAATGATAATACTTCTATTACAGTTAGACCGTTTGCAGTATTAGTAAATGCAGATGAAACTGTTAATAATAATTGGGGAATATATCATTTAATTAACAATAATTGGGTTAGAGTTTCGTCGCAGTCATATGATGTTACAGCGTATTGGAACTACTCTGATTGGTATGCAGAAGGGTATAGTGAGTTTACTGAAATAGATAATGTTATTGATTTTAATTATAATTTGCAGTCTCTAGACGACAGCATTGGACAGATAGTTAAAATTCTTAATACTGGCGGCGAAGGTTGGCTGTTGTTAGAAAAAATAAACAATGCTGATACAGTAGATTATACAGTAAACTATAAAACCGTAGGTAAAGAAAACGGAACTATACAACTTTCAGACACATTATTTAATTATGCACAGAACTTAGTAGGCTTTGATAATCAAACTTTTGACACACAATTCTTTGATAAACAGCCTGTACAAGAACTAAGATTAATTTTTGAAGCATTACAAAGTGACATATTCGTTGCAGATTTAGCAAATGAATTTAATAATTTATTCTTCCTTGCATTGCGTTATGTCTTTACAGAACAAGGTTACGTCGATTGGGCATTTAAAACAAGTTTTGTAAAAGCTAAACATAATGTAGGACAACTAAGACAGTTAGTTAACTTTAAAAATGATAGTCTTGAGAGCTATGAACAGTATATTAAAGAAGTTAAACCGTACAAAACAAAAATTAGAGAATATGTTTCGACTTACGATAAGTTAGAAAATTCTTCAAACGTAATTTCTGACTTTGATGCACCTCCAAGATACAACAACGAAACTTCAAAAATAAGTCCTATTGATGTAAGAGTAGTAAACGGAGTATTGTTTGGAACTGGAGTTTTACAAGGAGCTGATAATAACTGGTTAGAAAATGCATCTTATAAAATTGTAGACATTAAAATTGCAGATCCCGGAGAGGGATATACCGAAGTACCAGAAATAATTATCGAAGGAAATGCTACAGCAAAAGCATCAATAGGTTCTAATGGAGTAATTTCGAGTATAATAGTTACAGATAGCGGAAGCGGATACACTAGTTTGCCAGAAATTACAATTAATGGTACATTAAGAGAAGGCGGCAGAGAAGCAACTCTTGGTGCAGTATTAGGAGACACTCCGGTAAGAACTATGCATACTATTGTTAAGTTTGATAGAGTTAGTGGAGCATTCTTTATTACACAACTTAATGAAACAGAAACATTTACAGGAACTGGTAGTAGATCAAAATTTGATTTGAAATGGCCAATGGATTTACGAACAAATACTATCGAAATATTTGTAGACGGTGAACTTGTTCTAGGAAGTAACTACACATTTACTAATCGTGTAGACGAGGAAGAAACTTATACACGTTATCACGGAGAAATTGAATTTATTGATCCACCTGCAAATGAATCAGTAATTGAAATTAACTATAAAAAGTGGATTAACTTATTAGACGCCCAGGATAGAATAAACTTATTCTATAATCCAACAGACGGGCAAATAGGTAAAGATATTAGTCAATTAATGGATGGTATTGATTATGGTGGTGTCGAAGTTAAGAGTTTTGAGTTCGGTGCACCTCCAGGTTGGGATACTGGCGAATGGTTTACAGATAACTGGGACGTATATGACGATAACTTTGATGATGAAATTTTTGTAACAGATGGTTCTACATTAACATTTGATTTAGCAAAGCCATTAGCTAAAGATGTAAAATACAATGTTTATATTAATGGTGTTAGAATTGACGATGACGAATGGGACGGAACGTCAACAGTTGAAAATCCTTATGCTATTATGGCACCTATTATCGGCGATGGCGTTACTGATACATTTACATTTGAAAATGAAATTGGATACAGAAAAGCAGCTGAAGAAATTGACCCAGGCGACGGCAACGGATCTTTTGATAACCCTCCGGGGATTACTGTAACAATACGTAGATCTACTTCTGATGGTAGTAGAGCTGTTAGTGAATCGGCATACGATACTGCAATTACTGGCGGCGATCTTGCTTATACAACAGCATTAGGTATTAATGCAGAAGATATTGATATAGACGGTGACGGTTTTGTAACTGTAACAACATCAAAAGGACCTGAAGAAACAGTTCCAGGACAAATTATGGATACGTTAGATATAACTGTATACGAACGTCCTAATAGTGGTTCGGGTGTTATTGAAGTAGCAGCATATAAATCAGACGGAATAACATCAGAATATGCAATAACTCAAGGGACGTTTTCTTCAGATGACGTGATTGTAAAATTAAATTACGAAATTGTTGATAGCTCTCAATACAGAGTTGACTTTGACAAAAAGACTGTTGATTTTTATACAGCGCCAGCTGCCGGAAACGATATTGTAATTGTTTCTGTAGGTATTGGCGGAACTGATTTGTTGGATTACGGTGAAACAATTACCGACGGAAGTACACAACTATACGAAACAGCAATTCCTTATAGTGAAGACCTTACTGCGTATGTAACTGTAAATGGTACTGAACTTCCATTTACTTTAGTTGACAACAACGGCGATGTAGGTATTAGATTCTCTCAAACTCCTCTTGCAGATAGATTATTACAGTTTGCTATTTTTAACTCTACAGTAGAGACATTTAGTAAAGTAGCAGTTAGTACTATAACAGCTGACGGCAGTTCGTTAGCTTATGAATTACCAAGAACACCGTTTGAGCAACAGCCAACTTCGTATTATACTATTGTAACAGTAAACAATGAAAGAGTTTTAACTGCGGGGTATAGTGAAGTATTTACAGTAGAAGAAAATGTAACAGATTATAGATTGAAAGTATGGCAAATTCCAGTAGGAAGTACTGAAGGCACAGAGATTAAAGTTTTCTTAAATGATAGAGAGCTTGAATTCTTGCAAGAATGGACCTATGAAGGTGCCGGATCGTTTAACCCTAACATTTCCGCAGATGCACAACCAGGAAGTACAATTCAGTTAAACCAAGGTATTGGACAACCAGGTGACGAATTAAAAGTGTTTATTCTTTCAAGCGGTGAATATAGATTTGGATACTTTGATACAACTAATGACTTTATTGACACTAGCGGAAAGCAAACACCAGCAGTAGTTACTCCTGTTATAGAAGATGGAGTAATTGTTGATGTTATTATTTCAAACCCAGGAAGAGGTTATAACAGTAGTTCTGGTATAGCAGCAACTTCAGAGGTTGGCATTGGAGCAGAGTTTGAAATTGAAGTTGATGAGATTGGCAGAATAGAAAATATTATAATTGTTAATGGCGGCGAACGCTATGACGATGATACTACAATTAATATTGAAATTGTTCCTATTCCAGCAGTAATTTACTTTGATGAAGTCTTTGCTGAAAATGATATAATTAAAGTTTATCAGTTTAGTAATCACAACGGTTTAGGTATTGAGAGAGAAAAGTACGACATATTAGAAAAAACGCAAATGACAGCCGGAACACAAGGGTATTACGATTCAAGACTCCTACGTAACGGTTTTATAGATTTACGTTCAGAAGCAATAAGTGTAAACTATGTTTGGGTAAGCCTAAATGGTAGATGGTTAACTCCTACTGCTGACTATATTCTTTTAGAAAACAATAAAACAATACAACTAATTACTCCGGTAGAACAGTATGATGTAGTAGACGTTATGCACTTTGCTGCACCACCTGTTTCGACTAGATTTGGATGGCGTCAGTTTAAAGATATGTTAAACAGAACAACTTACTTACGTTTGTCAAGAGATGACGAGCACGAGTTAGCTGCACCATTACGTTGGTATGATAGATCTATTGAAGTTGCAGAAGGTTTTGAAACATTGCCACAACCTACGTCAACTAGTAAATATCCAGGAGTGATATTTATTGAAGGCGAAAGAATCGAATTCTTCCGTAGGGAAGGCAATATTCTAAAACAACTTCGTAGAGGAACAATGGGTACTGGTGTAAAGGATGAATATGCAGCAGGGACTTACTTCTATAATCAAGGTCTTGACAGTGTTGTACCTTATAAAGATGAAGAAGATAGATTTACAGTTAAAAGTGGCACTTACACAGACACTTCTGTAACGTATCCAAACTCATCTCCGGACATAACAGTTGATAGTATTTCTTACAGTTTCAATAATAACACTGTATTTCCTGTAAGAGTTGCAGGAGTTTACGAACAAATAGCAACGGTTACTGGTACTGGATTTAGACCCGAGGTTAAGGTACTAATGCAAGACGAAACTGGTAACATCAGAGAGCTAGAAAAAGTGTCTAGCACAGAAACTGAAATACAATTCCATACAGAAACAATGCCAGTAGGTGCATACGATTTAGTAATTTATAATCCAAGAGAAGAATCACCTGCATTAAGACAAGAAAGTTATTTAGTAATGCCTAAGTTCTTACCATATGTACAAATATTGGTAGATTTTAGTCCAGAAGCGTTTACTGATGTTGTACAGAATCCAACAGAAACAGGAGAATGGTATAAAGCACCGTTTGATGAAGGTGGTATTCCAGAAGAATATTGGCAAGCACTTAATATTGAAGTTTTTGCTAATGGTAAAAGATTACGCAAAGCACCGATAACAATTTATGATGTTACAAAAGGACAAGGTAGTCCAGATGGCGATATACAGCTCGAAGCAGAATATGCAGTAAACAAAAACGAAGGTGGCTATGTAAGATTAACTACACCGCCAGAACCGGAAACTACGCTAACTATTGTTAGAAAATTAGGGGCAGATTGGAGAGAACTAGATAATGAAAGTTCAAATCAGTTTAAACCCTTAGGAATTTCTAATACAGAAGTAGCAACTTTCTTACGTGGAAAGACAATTAATTTGCCGCGATAAATAGTATTGACAGGAAAACAAAAATGGCTGATAATTTTAAAGATACACAAGGAATAATGTTGCAAGGACATATAAAAATACACGATCCAGAATCGGGCGAAGTTATTGTGAACAAACGCAATGCTATTCATTACGAAAATATGAGTGTAGCTCTTGCAGAAAGTTTATCTAATGCAGGGCAAGGCTGGATTAACGAGATGAGCTTTGGTAATGGTGGTACTAGCGTAGATCCAACCGGGGTAATTACTTACCTAACTCCTAACAGTACTGGTGTTAATGCAAGTCTATACAACCAAACATTTACAAAGGTTGTAGATGATAGAAGTGTTAATAATATTGATCCTGCAAGAAACAAAACAGAAATAAGACATGTTAGCGGTACAAATTATACAGACATTTTAATTACATGTTTATTGGATTACGGAGAGCCAAACGGCCAAGATGCTTTTGATACAGCATCGAACAGCAATAACTTATATGTATTTGACGAACTAGGATTAAAAAGTTATAATCCAGATGGTGACGGAAAGTTGCTGACGCACGTTATTTTCCATCCAGTTCAAAAAAGTTTAAACAGATTAATTCAAATTGATTATACAGTAAGAATTCAATCATTAACCGGATTTAACGAGGGGTAATTAAATGGCATATACAATTAGTTACACTGATGTTTCAAAAGAAGGTACAATCACAATTGAAGACGGTACAATTAATGAAGTTACTAGTCTAAGATTACCAGGAAGAAATACAACAGCTTATGGTGCTGTTATTGCAGAAAGTTTCTTGCATTTATTAGAAAACTTTGCTTCTCAAGCAGAACCAGCTAATCCTTCAGAAGGACAAATATGGTATAATAATGATCCATCAGAAGAAAATCTTTATGTGTATAACGGAACAAACTGGGTACCTGCAAGTGGTATAACCAAATCTGAAGAAACTCCGTCATTTGCAAAAACAGGTGATCTTTGGGTTGACATTGACAATCAGCAGTTGTATCTATTTACTGGTGGTGGTTGGATTCTAGTAGGTCCACAGTTTAGTGAAGGACTTGCAACAGGTGCAAGAGCAGATCAAATTATTGGACAAGACAACAATTCTTACACAGTGTTAAGAATTGAAGTTAATGGTACAACAGTAGGTATTATTTCAGGCGCAGACAATTCGTTTATTCCAAAAGCAACTATTGCAGGATTTGCTCAGATCAATCCAGGTTTTAATGTTATTAGTAGAGATACAAATGCAGACGGCCTAAGTGATTTTAAATTCTTTGGTACTGCTGAGAAGGCAGAAAACTTAATTGTTAACAACGAAGTTATTGCAGCTGGAGATTTTCTAAGGGGTGACACGACTAGTACAACAACATTTCCTTTAAACATTCAAAACAACCAAGGTATTAACTACGGTATTAATAGTGAATTAACAATCGGTGTAGAAGGACAAGCAGGTATTATACAACATAACGTTGGTGGTTCTAACATCGATATGCGTGTAAGAACTTCTAACCAAACAAAAACGGTTATACGTGTTGACTCTAATTTAAGAGTTGGTGTTAATACAGAAGCACCGGAGCAAGCTCTTGATGTTGTAGGTACAATACAAGCAAGTGAAAATTTGTTAGTAAATGGTACAACACAAAGCTCTACTATTAACAACGGTGCTTTGATTGTTCGTGGTGGCGCCGCAGTTAAGCAAAATTTAAATGTTGGTGGAACTACTACATTAAACGATTTATTAACAACTAAAGTAATCACTCCAGATGATAATGCAATTCGAGATATTGGAACAGCCGTTAATAGTTACAGACACGTATATGCTACAAGATTCTTTGGAGATATTACTGGTACAGTTACAGGAACAATTGATGGACGATCTACTCAGTCAGATAAACTTACAGACAGAACTACATTTATTATGGAAGGTGATGTTAGCACATTAGCTCCTGTTGAGTTTGACGGTGCTTTCCAAGATCCAAGTTTTGACAATGGTGTAGATGCAAATGGAGATCCGCTACCTGCAGGCGAACAACCACTACAAAAGAAATTCCGTACAGAAATTTCAAACAGTTTTATTGCAGGAAAACCAGAAGAATCTGATGTTGCTAATAATGATCTAATTTTGTTTAATGATGTCGCCGGAGCAAGTCCAGGACTTAAAAGTGCCACTAAACAAAATTTCTTAAAATCAATACCTAGGACACCGGCAGGTGTAATTTTACCCTACGGAGGCTCATCTGCACCACAAGGTTGGTTGATTTGTGACGGAAGAGAATTAGAAAGAGATCTTTGGGAAGAACTGTTTTCAGCAATAGGATTTAACTTTAAACCATCCTCACAAGTTACACCAGGATTTTTTGCCATACCAGATTTAAGAGGTAGAATGCCTCTAGGCGCAGATAATATGGGAGGCACATCAGCAAATACTGTACAAGCTGCATCTGCAGATGTTATAGGTGCTACTGATGGCGCAGAAGAAAAATTAATTAGCATTAACCAAATTCCGGATCACGTACATGATTTACAAGATGCAGACAACAACCAATATTATGTGTATCAAGATAGACAAGATCCTACAACTGATACCAATGTTGAGCAAGTTCAAGGTCCGGACGCAGCAGATACAGCACAAAGACTTAGAAACAGCGGTAACATTCAGGGCAGAAACGACAGCTTTGTACAAGATGGGTTTAGCGTAATGCCGCCAACATTAACATTGAATTATATTATATATGGTGGAAGAGAATAATGAGCTACAAAATTAATAAATCTAACGGCGAACTAATAGTAGACTTAGTAGACGGTCAAATAGACGAAACATCCACCGATATTACACTAATTGGTAGAAACTATAAAGGTTTTGGTGAAAAAATTAACGAAAATTTTGTTAAATTAATGGAAAATTTTGCTAAAACTAGTGCTCCAGGTTCGCCTCTCGTAGGACAATTATGGTACGACACAGCAGAAGAAAGACTAAAAGTTTACACAGGCGAAACATTTAAAACAGCATCCGGCGCATTAGTAAGCCAAACACAACCTAATCTTGTTACAGGTGACATTTGGATTGATAGTTTTAATAATAAAATGTATTTTTATGATGGAGCAGATATTGTTCTAGTCGGTCCGCAATATTCAGCAGGACAAGGAAAAACTACAATTGAAGCGTTTACTGTTATTGATAACACCGGTAAAGATCAAACAGTTTTGTTTATGTATATTTCAGGTTTACTAACCGGCATATATTCAAGAACACAATTTAGACCACGTGAAAACATCACAGGATATCCAATAGATCAAACTGATACTAATAATCCTAAGCGTCAATTAATAAAACAGGGATTTAATCCGGTAGATACCTCGTTTTCATGGCAAGGCACTGCATTAAGTACACAATCACTTATTAACGATGCAGGCGAAGCATTTACAGATGCTAACTTTATGAAAACTGATAGAGATACTAGTACACTAGGTAGTCTTGCAGTTAAAAACGAAAATGGTATAACTGTTGGTGTTAGCGATACAGTATATGCTGCACTAAGGGTTGATAGACAAAACGCTGATGTTACAGCACTTGAAGCTCAACAAACAAACAAAAATTTTGTTATAAGAACAAAACGATCAAACTCAGTAGACGATGTGTTTTATGTTAACACTCCAATAAAACGTGTAGGTATCTATACTAATTCTCCGTCAGTTGGATTTGATGTTAATACAGACGCAAAAGTACAAGGTGACTTAACAGTTAACGGTGACTTAACAGTACAGGGCGACAGTACTTTTATTCAAACACAAACTTTACAAGTTGAAGATAAAAATATTGAACTTTCAACAGCTACAAACGGTGATCCTGCAGGTGATGATTTAGTAGCCGACGGTGGCGGCATAACTCTAAGATCAACCGACGGCGATAAAACTATATTATACAGTCAAACTATTGATAGTTGGACGTTTAGTCATGACTTAAACTTAGATGGCACCTCAGCAGTTTACAAAATAGATGGTGTTAACAAACTTAGTGAAAATAGAATTGATGATACAGTATTGTATGCAGAAGGACTAGTAAGAATTGGAACGCTACAATACTTAAATGTTGATAATTTTAATTTAAACGGATCAACATTAACAACTACTAACCCATTGTTTATTACTTCTAATGGTGTTATTACTGTTAACAATAATAGAATTGAAGGTGTATTAACACCTATTAGTAACAGAGTATCTTTACGTGACGGCACACCGGAATCAGCTAATTCTTCTGTTGCTACTAAACGTTACGTAGACGAAGAAATTAAAGCTGAACCGTTAGTTGTATCTTTAGATGTAACAGGATACGCTAATCCGGAAGTTAGTTTTGCACTTGGCGGTCCATATAATAACGTAAAAAGTGTAATAGAACAACTTTATAGTGCAGCTTTAAAAGAAGAAGGTGCATTAGCAAAAGTTTACTGTACTAGTTACTCACAAACATCGGTTACAGGTATTGACGTTGATCAATTAGTTGACGATCCTGATAATCCAGGCGGCCCTCAGATTTCAGCTGTTAGAAAAAGTTTTATAGCTGTTGATAAAGACGATGTTTCTAGTACAGAATCAGTACTGCAAGACGTAGAGTTCTTGCCAGTTTCAGCAAGCGCAGGATTTGTTCCTGACAGGGCAATTATGGAATTTGAAGTAGTCGGTAACACATGGAGTTGGAATGGAACCACAGTACTTTCATAACACAGATAAATACAATAACGCATTAGGGGTTTAACGAATGGCATATACAATAGATACATACAGCAATAGTAAAAGCTGGAAAATTGAAGATGGTACTATTGACCAAACAACCGACTTAAAACTAGTTGGTAAAAACTATGCTGGCTATGGTGAGATACAAAACGAAAATTTTGTATTTTTACTAGAAAACTTTGCAGGGCAAGTAGAACCGCCACGCAAGTTAGCTGGTCAAATTTGGTTTGATAGCGGAAACAGTAAATTAAAATTCTTTGATGGCTTAAAATGGCGTACTACAGGCGGCGCCGAAGTAAGCGATACTGTTCCAACAGGCTTAAAAGAAGGTGATTTTTGGTGGGATACATCAAACGAACAGCTTTATACATATAATGGCGGTGATTTTGTACTTATCGGACCCCAAAGTGCAGGATCAGGACAAACACAGATTGTAAGCCGTTCAGTTCGCGACACCTTAGGAAATAGTAGAAATATTATTACCGCAGTAGTTAATGACGAAACTGTCTTAGCATTTAGTAATGCAGATTTTACAATTGACACTAATGATGTTGACAGTAATATTTCTGGCTTTGATAGAATAAGACCAGGTTTAACACTTAAAAATACAATTAATAGTTCTGGCGGTGTAACTTCAGGATCCTTTAGACTAGTAGGTACTGCAACTAACTCTGAAAAATTGGGTGGTTTAGCAGCTTCAAACTACGTTCAATCAAATAATCCTGTATTTACTGGGTTAGCAACATATTCTGAAGATGGATTACAAATTGGTGATAGTGGCGACTTTACACTAAAAGTTGAAAATGACAACCAAGGCGTCATTGAAAACGGCAACGGTAGTCAAATTATTATACGTGCAAAAGACTTATTTGGTAATGTTTTAAACCCTGTAAGATTTTTTTACAATGCTGTTATACCAGGACTTGTTGGTAATACTGAAACAGTTGCGGCAACTAGTTTAGGAACTAGTGATTATAGATGGCCAAATGTTTTTGCATTAAATTATGAAGGCTTAGGACAAGTTTCTAAAGGAATAATGAAACCAAACGCAGTTTATGACCCAGACCCATTAACTGGCACAATGCAAAACGGAGATGCAATACTTCCTTCAGAAGAAACTGCTGCTAACACAATTCCTGTTAGAGACGGCCTTGGAGATATCTATGCAAGACGATTCCAAGGTGTGGCAACAGAAGCATGGTATGCTGACTTAGCAGAAAAATATACAACAGATGCAGACTATCCAGTTGGAACAGTTATGGCAGTAGCTACACAAGGCACAGCCGAAGCAAGATCAGCTAACAGAGGAAGCATTGCAATAGGTGTTATATCTGAAGAACCTGCATTTTTAATGAACAAGGGTTGTGACGGTCAAGCAGTTGGTTTAAAAGGGCGTGTTCCTGTCCGCGTAGTTGGTCCTGTTAAAAAAGGCGAAGCAGTTTATGTTGATGATAACGGTTGTGCAAGTACAGCAATCAACGGCGGCTGTATAGTAGGTATTGCACTTGTATCTAGCGATGTAGAAGAAGAAAAATTAATCGAGTGCGTTTTGAAAGTATAAATATACTAGCATATAATAGGATAACTTAAATGGCAGTAAATAAAGAAACCACCATTACCGCAGCAAACTATAACACACTGCAAAATAGAGTTGCTAGATTGCTCGGCGGCGGCAACGGCCAAGAAGGTTACGGGCAAGATTTAAGCAGTTCTCCAGTAGCAGCAAATAGTATTGTTTATGCAAGTGATATGAATTTATTATTGCAAGACATTAATGCAATTTCTATTCACCAATCAGGATCACCAACACCGTTACAACCGGTAACATCAAGTAGTTCAATTTTAGCTAACGAAAGAGAAGTTGGTGACTACGATGGGTTTAATCAGTACATTTTTGAAGTTACGAGGTTAGAAGCAAATCCAGGACAAGTAGACGGAACACAAGTTACTATTGAAACTCTTGCAACAGATTCAAGATTTGCTCCATGGAACGGACAATTATCGCATAGTTTTACATTAACTTTTGACGATAGTGATCATAGACGTGCATATTTTAACGCTGGCGGACAGATTTATATTAGTGCTCAAATTGAAACTAATTCTAATGCTAAAGGCGACGACTGGAAACAGATGCTTACAAACATGGGTGTAATTCAATTTAAATCTAATACTACATCTAAAACAGGTATTGGCGGAACATTATTTCCAGACGGTAACGGGCCTATTGGTAACTTTCAATTAACTGCATCTTTAATAAAGCTGTTTGAAAGAACAGGGCAGCAAGAAGCGTATGCTGAAAATAGATATCTTGTTTTTGTTAAAGAAACAAGTAATAGAGCAATTCAGTTTACAATTCAATTTCAAGATCAAGATTTAGGGGATCCAAATATAGATGAGGAAGTGCAGGGCACACTTGTAAGCAAAGTACAGCTTTTAAGGCCAACAGGAAATTCTGTTTCTGTTGCCGCTCCAAGTTATGCAGCACTTTCTAGTTTAGAATTAGGAAACTAAATCTATGGTATCAACAGGTAACTTAGTACAAGCAACAGACTACACAGATGCTCTTGATAGAATCCTTGTCTTACTAGGCGACGGAACAGGTCAAGACGGATACGGACAAATTGTTCCAAGCTATGAAGCATACAAAGATGTTAGTGTAAATGACGAACTAATTGATCACGATCATTTAGAAATGTTAAAGACAGACATTAATACTTGCAGACAGCACCAAGCATCTACAGATGCATATACATCTACTTTTAGCACAGGCGATATAATTGGAGCAGATGCTAGTGGCCCTAGCGCAAGTAATCTTAATGATAATGCAAAAGGGTTTAATGATTTATTAGCTGCAATTACAGTTGTTGAAAATAATGCAGATTCTATAGATGATTTTACAATCGGCACAGCAAGATCTTTAGCAGTTAGTACTCGTACAAGTCCTTGGGGCGGCGACGGTGATCCAGACGATAATATTTGGTGTGAGTTAGATCTTTTGTTTGAAGGAGGTTATGCAACAACCAACGCAGCTGGAAGAACTTCTGCAACAGGCGCAGATCATAGAAGACATTTTTTTAACGCAGGTGGCGATTTAAGACTTACATTTACAAGTGGAGCGAATACTTCAAAGGACCAAAACTGGGCTTCGATGTTTAATAATGTTACAGTAATATTTGGTAAAAATGCAACAACAGCAAATACTGGCGCAGCAGCTGATGGCAGCACAGACGTTAACGGAGACGGTGCTATTAATGCAGCAGTCGGAAATTTTCAGTTAACTACAGGATATAAAGAAATATTTAGAAAGTATGGTTCTGGTGTTTATGACGAAAACTACTATAGAGTAAGAGCCAAGCGTGTAAACAATGACACAATTAGATTTAGAATAGATTTTAACGATATTAACGAAGGACAGCCTAACTTCGACGAACGTGTTCTAGTATCAGGCGGGTCTCAGTCTGCAGGTGTACATGCAAAACAGCCCACAGGCGATTATGTATCAATTCCTTTACCTGCTGGCAGCGAGTTTGCTGCATTCCAAGACAACTAATCAGCTCTTGACAAAATCTTAAACTGAGTATATAATTACTAATATACTTGGAGATCCCGTATGGACGAAAGATTAGAAAAAGCATTAGAATTTTCAAACTACATGACTACGCTAAACAATCAAAAGCGTATTATAAAAGAACAATTTTCCGAAAATTGTGTTCACTATCTCGACGGAGGCAAGTTTACAGTAAACAGAGAACTAATGACGTTTTGTCAAATGATTGTTAGCAGAGAAATGACTAGTGCAGTTCTCATTGATGACAATGATACTCCTATCGAAATTAAGGATATGGTAAAATTCTTAGATGATATTATTGACATTTATTTTACAAAGTCGTATGAATACTTAGACAAGTATACAGAAATTAAAACAAACAGATCTGTCGAAGGTTTGATTAATATATGACCAGAGGTGTAGTACTATTTGCACAAAACAATCATACTATAGATTATGTTAAACAAGCAATTTTTTGTGCTAAAAAAATTAAAAAGCATTTAGGGTTATCAGTAGCAATAGCAACTGATAATGTCTCCTATCTTGAAAAAACATATCCGTATTATAAAAAATATTTCGATCATGTACTTTCTTTAGATTGGAAAGAGTGTACACAAAAAAGAATTTATCGAGACGGCACAATGAGTGATAGAACACTTGAGTGGAGAAATCACGATAGAAGCACAGTATACGATATATCACCATATGACGAAACTATTGTAATGGATACCGATTTTATAGTCGGAAACTCTTTACTAAACAATGCTTTTGACACAGATGATGATTTTTTAATTTGTAGAGACATTGAAGATCTTAATCCAGAACGTGTAGAAAGTTTTGAAAAGATTAGCGACAGAAGTATTGATATGTATTGGGCTACTTTGTTTTATTTTAAGAAAACAGAACGAACAAAAGCGTTCTTTAATTTAGTTGAACATATTAAAGAAAACTGGTTATATTATAGATTAGTTTATCAAATAGCAAATAAAACTTATAGAAATGATTTTAGTTTTAGTATTGCTATTCATTTAATGAACGGTAATCAAAAAACAAATTGGCCTAAAGCAATGCCTGGAAAATTATGGTTTACAACAGACAATGATGTATTAGTTAAAATGGACGATGAAAAATATGTATTTTTACTTGATAAAAAAGATTGGAAGGGTCATTACACATTATCGTCGATAGATAATACAAATATTCATGTAATGAATAAATTTAGTTTAGATAGAGCAATTAGCAAGGAGTTAGCAAATGAGTAAAGGATTTTGTTTGTTAGCTCAGAATAATGATAACACAAATTATGTACGCCAGGCATATGCACTTGCACTTAGTTTACATAGATATAACACAGATCAAAAAATCAGTCTTATAACAAACGACAAAGTACCAGAAAGTTGGACACATGCGTTTGATAAAATTATTCCTATTCCGTGGCAAGATGATGCAAATGAACAAGATTGGAAAATAAACAATAGATGGAAGGTGTATCACGCAAGTCCTTATGAACAAACTATTGTACTTGAAGCAGATATGCTTGTTCTTAGCAATATAACACATTGGTGGAATGAATTAGAAAAATACGATGTATATTTTACAAGTAATGTAAACACGTATCGTAATGAAGTTGTTACTAGCAGATATTATAGAAAAACTTTTGATGCAAACGAATTGCCGAATTTGTACAGTGCATTACATTATTTTAGAAAAGGCGATAAAGCAAAAGAATTTTACACCTTGTTAGAAATTGTAATGCAAAATTGGGAATTATTTTACAGTAAGTATGCAAAAGAAAGATACCAAAAGTGGTGTAGCGTTGACTTATGTGCAGCTATTGTAAGTAAAATTTTAGATAACGAAAAAGAAATAACAAATCCTAAAAGTTTTATTACGTTTACGCACATGAAACCACATGCTCAACGTTGGAAAAATGTTCCTGAAAAATGGACTAGTGTAATAGGAAAATACTATCGAAATGATGGTAACTTAATGTTAGGAAATTTTCTACAGTCTGGTTTATTGCACTATGTAGAGGACGAGTTTCTGACAGAAAAAATTATAGAGAAATTAGAAAATGGAACGCAAGTATTATCTTAATTTTAAAGAAGACGGCACAGTCTGGAAAGTATCTAATGTACTAGACGAAAGTTCTTTGTACATTAATATTTCTAAAGAACTTATGTACGATTTTGCAGAGTGTCGAAAGAGTATGGAAGATTTTATTGTCGTACCTAGCGATTCAGCTGACTCACAGTTTGAATTAAAGTCTAAACACACAAGTTTAGAAGATTTCGATGTTGATAAAAGTATACATCGATTACCGAAACATGATATTAATCACAATCTAGTGTTTCACATTAAACAAAACGTATCCGAAGGAACCTGGAAAGCAAGCGTGTCTCCAGGTCTTAAATCGTTAATTAATAGCACAGCATATTATAAGGATAAAGTGCATCGTCTTTTTGTTACCGACGAAGATGATCCTAATTTTTTATTAGATACACTAGAAGTAAATTTTTCTTCTGTAATGAATGGCGAAGCAATTATAGAAAATACAAAAAAAGAAGTTGCTCAAAGGAACGATGTGAGTGTATACTGTGGTAAAGCCTTTGAGAATTATAATCATATAGTGGAAGAATGATGTCAAAAATTAAAGTAATTGATCAAGATATTATATTTTTGTCCTACGACGAACCAAACGCAGAAAAAAACTATGCAGATTTGTGTAGTAAAATTCCTTGGGCAAAACGTGTACACGGAGTGCATGGTAGTGATGCCGCACACAAAGCATGTGCAGATTTGTCAGAAACAGAATATTTTGTTACTGTTGATGCAGACAACATTATTGATCAAGAATTTCTTAATCAAGAAGTTGATATTGAGGAATTAGGTGTTACTCCAGAACATGTGTTTAGTTGGTGTGGCAAGGTACATGTTAATGGACTTATGTACGGCAACGGCGGTCTTAAAATGTGGACACGTAAATTTGTCCACAATATGAAAACACACGAAAATAGCGAGGACGGCGATGAACGAGGAAAAGTTGAATTCTGCTTCGACAACAAATATTACCAATTTAACGAAAACTACAGCGTTTCTTATACTAATGCGACACCTTGGCAGGCTTGGCGGGCGGGCTTTCGCGAAGGTGTTAAGATGTCTTTGGATCAAGGAGCCAAAGTAGATGATTTGCGTACAGTATGGTGGCAAAACTATGATAGACTGCTTATATGGAGTCAGATAGGTGCAGATGTTGAAAACGGTATATGGAGTATACTAGGCGCACGTCAAGGTTGCTACATGACAAACTGTACAGATTGGGACTATGCAAATGTGCGTGACTTTGAATGGTTAAACAACTTTTGGGAAAGTGATGTAAAGGATTTACAACCTAACGAAGAAGCAGAACGTTTAGGTTTAGAAATACTTAAAGGCACAGGAGTAGATATTTCTACTAAACCTCTAGATGCAGAACAAAGTAAGTTTTTTAAACAAGTATATCAAAATAGCGCAAGAATTTTACGGAGAGCTAAATGAATGAAAACTTAAAAAAATGGAAGGCGTCTATCGATAACTTTTTTGGCTGGGTTAAAAAAACAGAACTAGTTGAATTAGAAGATATTGATGTATCAGAAGATCCAGTGCGCCCTGAGCTTGATGTAGAATGGCGCACAACCTTTAGCAGAAAAATTTATGGATTAAAGCACGAAGATGATATCGAAGGCATTGTATGTGTTGCATATACAAACGATATACCGTCAAGCGTAAAAGAATTAGATTTAATGAGTCAAAATGCACATCTTAAACAAGATGCAGACACAGCAATAGCGTATACTATTTGGAGCCGTAAACGTGGTGCAGGAAAAGAACTAATATTTAAACTTGCAGAGCATATTAGAACTAAGCCTGAAATAAAATCTTTAGTAACACTATCACCACTTACACCTATGGCAACCCATTTTCATATACGCAACGGTGCAAAACAAATTGCAATACACAATACAACGCAGAATTTTAAATATCCCTTATGAGTAACGAACAACGTATAAAGATACTAGAAGAAAAGCGTGAAAAAATTAACAATGTTAGTTGTAGTTTCTGCACGGCTAAATGGCTACAAACTACGTTGTTACTGCAAAATGGTTACAATCACAGTTGCCATCATCCTGCTCCGCACAAAATTCCTTTAGAAGAAATAGAAGCAGATCCTGCTGCATTGCACAACAGCCAATACAAAAAAGAACAAAGACTAAAAATGCTTACAGGCGAACGCCCTAGCGAATGTAGTTATTGTTGGAAAATTGAAGATTTAGATAAAACATATTTTTCAGATAGACACTATAAAACATCAGATTGGTGGGCCTGGGATAGATTCGAAGAAATAGCATATAGCGATCCGGGCGAAAATGTTTATCCTAGTTACCTTGAAGTAAGTTTTTCAAACGCATGTAATTTTGCTTGTGCATATTGTTCACCGGAGATTAGCAGTAAGTGGATGGAAGATGTAAAACAAAATGGACCTTATCCTACTAAACATGGTGCCCATCATTTAGACTATTTAGAACAAACAGGAAAGATGCCGTATAAGAATAAAGACTATAATCCATATGTAGAGGCATTTTGGAAATGGTTTCCTGAAGCACTGCCACATTTAAAAGTCTTGCGTATTACAGGTGGCGAACCTACGATGTCAAAAGATACATGGAAACTGCTTGATTATCTAATCGAAAATCCACGTAAAGATTTAGATGTAGCAATTAATACAAACGGTTGTGTTGAAGATAAGCTCATTGATAAGCTAATAGATAAAATCAACAAGTTAGCTAAACTAGGTGTTAAGGTTGATGTATATACTAGTTTAGAGAGTACTGGTGAACAAGCAGAATACGCAAGAGATGGATTAAGTTATTATGCATGGATTGCTAATATTGAAAGAATTTTAAAAGAAACACAAAGCACAGTTGCTATAATGACAACTATTAATATTCTTAGTTTAACTACGTTTGTTGATTTTGTAATGACAGTAATGGATTTGCGCAAAATTTATAATACTAGTTTTGAACATAATAGAGTGCCAATGAGTATTAATACAATGCACTGGCCTCCGCACTTACAATGCACATTACTTGATAAAGAATACCGTACTAAATTTGCTGATACTATCGAAAATGCTTGTAAAAGTTGGCTAAAGTACTATACTAAAGAAAAATATGCTAGAATATATTTAGAAGAATTCGACCAAATACAAAGATTTTGTGATTACTTGCGTACAACGGAGCCAGCAACAGAGCATAGAGCTGACTTTGTACGATACATACAAGCATACGATGAAAGAAGAAACAAAGACTTTGTGGGAACTTTTCCACAATATGCACATTTGTTAGAGGAATGGAATGGCGAAAAAACCTGACGAAACATTACAGCAATATCGTGACAGGGTATTAGACAGCAAAAGTAAAAGTTTTTGCGGAGCAAAGTGGTTTAATGCAACTACTTGGCTAGGCAGCGGCACGACTGCAAGTTGTCATCACCCGCCTGCACATAAAATTCCAGTAGTAGAAGTTGAGGAAGATTATACTGCTATTCATAATACAAAGCATAAAAAAGAAATGCGCCGTATGATGCAAACAGGTGAACGTCCACGTGAGTGCGAATACTGTTGGAAAATGGAAGATATGAAAAAAGATGCTGTTAGTGACAGAACTTTTAAAAGTATTATCTATTCAGACGAAGAACTACAACGTGCATACGAAATGGATCACAATGAAAGTGTTAATCTTAAGACGTTTGAAATTGCGTTTGATAGAACGTGTAATCTAGCTTGTTCATACTGTAATGCTTCTTTCTCAACAACATGGGCCAAAGACATCAAGAAACATGGCGAGTACACAAATCTTGTAAGCGATGGCGCAGGAGCATTCCGTCAAGACGGTAGTTGGACACAGCCTTACAAAGATGATGAAGACAATCCCTACATTCAAGCATTTTGGAAATGGTGGGACAACGGCTTGTCAGACAGTCTAGAAGAACTACGCATTACAGGCGGTGAGCCTTTGATGAGCGGAAACACTTGGAAACTGTTTGATTGGTTTGAAGCACAAGATAGTGATATGCGTTTTGCTATTAACAGCAATCTAATTGCTAAAAAAGATATTGTAGACAAACTAATTGCTAAAACACAAGGTATGAATCACTTTGAATTGTACACAAGTTGTGAAGCAGTAGGCGAACAAGCAGAATATATTCGTGATGGATTAGTGTATGAACAGTGGCTAACCAACATCAAACGTATTCTTACTGAAGCAAATACTAAAGGCGTACACATTATGATGACAATCAACAGCCTTTGCTTGTTTAGTATTACAGAATTCTTAGATGAAGTATACAAATTAAAAGAACTTACACAAAGTAGAACACCTACTGTTAGTTTAAATTTACTGCGTTTTCCAAGTTTTCAGAGCCCACTAGCATTACCTAATCATATTAAAGATTATTGTCACGAAAAACTAAGCACTTGGTGGGAAGAAAACAAGCACAAGCCAGGTTGGCATGAGTTTGAACGTGCAAGTATTGAGCGACTAATAGATTATCTTGTTACTGTAGATGCTCCGCATCGTAGAACAAGTAACCCAGTTACACTTTGGCGTGACTTTAAAACATTTTATGCACAATACGATGTGCGTAGAAACAAAAGCATCTATGTTTTTCCAAAAATCCTAACAGATTGGGTAGAAAGTATTCCAGATACAGATGCAAGCATTATGGAACTTGCTGATAAAGAAGGCTGGATACTAAAACCTGACAACAAAAACATAGACGAACCGTTGGCGGCATATGACTGATAAAGTTGGACCATACTTTTGCACAGCACCATGGACACATACTTACGTTAGCCCACAGGGCGAGCGTAGGCTTTGTTGTGCAAGCCGTGAAGATGCCAGCTTTCAAAAGCAATACATAGACGCAGGTGACAACGACAATGCAGAATTTTCACCAGTAAGTCTAGAAGAACACTGGAACAGCGAATATATGAAAGATATTCGCAAGCGTATCCTTGCAGGAGAGAAGATTTCGCAGTGTGATGTGTGCAACAACCAAATACTAAACTTGCATACCTATAAAAATTATTTTACTAACACACTTTTCCCACACAAAATTGATGACATAATTGCCAGCACAAGAGAAGATGGCTACACAACCATGCAGCCCGTTAGTTTTGACTATCGTATTTCAAACTTGTGCAACTTTAAATGTCGTATGTGTGGCGAGCAATTAAGTTCTAGTTGGGAAACAGAAAAGATTAAACACAATGTAGTCAACTATGAGCGTGAAAAATGGATGCAACCTGACACACGTAAGAAGATTGCAACGTTTCAAAAGGAAGTTCTTGAAACAGAACTACAAGCAGCAGTTGACAAAGGCATTGTAGAGGAGTTATATTGGGTAGGCGGTGAGCCTTTAATGTATGACATACATTGGCGCATTATGCAACAGTTGGTTGATGAAGGAAAAAGTCAAGATGTAGTTGTACGCTACAATACAAACTTGAGTAGAACACACTACAAGGACTATAAACTGTATGAAATGTTGGATAATTTCAAACGTGTTAACATTTGTGCCAGCATAGACGGTGTAGGTGCCGTTGGCGAGTACATTAGAACAGGACTCAAGTGGGACGAATGGCTACAAAACTTCAAAGACGGCATGTTTCTTATTGACAAGTACGGCAATGATGCAATGGTGTTTGATGTAACACTGACAACACCAGGACTTTTTGATTTGCAACGTATGTTTGATGTAGTTACAGAGCTAGATGTAAAGAGCTACTTTAAAATTACCTTTGCATTTGATCCTAGTGTGCTAATGAGCCCTATGTGTTTGCCAAGACACGTACTAGATGAGCAAATACACAAACTGTTAGACTATATCAAGCCAAGAGTAACACACAAAACTCGTGTGTATCAAGAAACACTTGAAAATATGCTTGAACGTCCTACGTTTGAAGAAGAATACATCAACTATGCAGACGGTTGGAGACGTGGTAAGAAGAATATATTGTTTATTGAAAGCATAAGAACACAAGACGTTACATTTAGAGATACACTAAGTGACGCAGGCAAGGAATGGTGGGATAACATTGAGTAAAACATTTTGCCCTTTACCGTGGACACACCTAGCAACACACCCGCATGGTAGTGTTACACTCTGTTGCGAAAGTGATATGAACAATCGTAACAGCGAATCACAAAACTTACCACGTGAGTTTGTTACACTGCACAACACAGAGTACGACTTTGTCAAAATTATGAACAGCGACTTGTTTAAGCAAGTTCGCAAAGACATGCTGGAAGGTAAACAGCCAGCGCCTTGTTCAAAATGCTACAAACTAGAAGCACTGGGCAACGAAAGTAAACGTATAAGAGACAGCAACCTGTTGGATCTTGATGTACGTGATGCAAGACGTATCACAGACGCAGACGGAACACTAACAGAAGTTAATTTTGAATTTATTGAACTGCGACTAGGCAACATATGTAACCTAGCATGTCGTTCGTGTAATCCGCAAAGCAGTAGTAAGTGGATACGTGATTGGGAGAAACTAAACGAACGTAAATTTGACATGCCACAGAGCATGTTTGATTGGCCCTTAGACGAACGCTTTTGGGCGAGCCTAGCAGAACACTGTAACAATACACGCAAAGTTTACATTAACGGCGGAGAGCCTTTGCTTGTAGATAAGCACATGCGTTTCTTAGAGTTTTTAATTGCTAAAGATTTGGCTAAGAATATTACACTTGTCTATAGCACAAATGCAACTATCATAAACGACAAGTATATCAACTTGTGGAAAGAATTTAAACAAGTAGAGTTTATGGTAAGTATTGACTGCTTAGAAGAACGCAATAACTATCTGCGACATCCTGCTAAGTGGGACAAAACTGTTGAAGCATTTGACTGGCTACATAGTTTAGGACACAAAAGTTATGTGCTACAAACAGTAAGCATAATGAATATTTACTATATCAAAGAATTTTGGGAGTACTTTCGTGCTAAAGATGTATACGTTTCACACAACATGGTACATCATCCAAACTACTACAGTGCAGCAAATGCACCTCAACATGCCAAACAGGCTGTGCTAGACAAAATTGCTGGTATGCCGTTCTATGACAATATAAATAATTTTCTAAGTCAAGAAGCAAATACAGCAGCATTTGAACAGTTCTTAACAGAGAACAAACGTTTAGATGTTATACGCAATCAAAGCTACGCAGAAACATTCAAGGAATGGCATGATAAACTTATACTACGATAATATAATAGAAGATGTGCCTGCTCCAAACGGAGCAAAAGAAATTACCTTAACTGATGACGCAAGACGTGTACCTCATGTTGCAAATTATAGACCAGAATCGCCTATTGCAAAATTTAATACTTTTTATTTTGTAATGAAGGCACAAAAAACTGTAGTAAAACTTCATACCGGAAAACCTAAATTTGCTAAAAATTTATTTTATCCGATCGAAATTAATCATTCAATATATGGTTGGAACAGAGATTGGACTAATTTATTATCTGCTAGAGCAAAAGCACTTATAGTAAAAAATAAAATGAGACTTTTAATACTTGCTCCTCGAATTACTGGAACAAGATATTTTATTAGAAAATTAAAAATACGTATAGACGAACTAGTTGAATCTGGCATACCAAGAAAAAATATTCATTTAGTATTAGGTGAATTAAACGATGTTTATAGAAATATGCTAGATTTAAAAACTGTTTACGGATTTGATTGGTGGCAAGTTTATTCGCAATTAATTTTTAAAGTAAAAACAGGCCAATCAAGTTTGCATTGGTTATCGCATTCTGACTTAGAGTTATTTAATGAACCTATTCCAGAATTTGATATTGATAACTGGAATCCGAAAAAAGTTTACAATTTAGTTCCTAGCGATGGCAGAGATCACGATATTGCATTACTACTAGAACTAATTGATAAAAATGCAATTAATGATGGATATTATACATTTGACAAAAGCAAGTACGATTTAAAAAGAGATTTAAAAATAGTATACATTGATCCTAGGCAATCTCATTTTGAAAAAGATAATAAAACTCGTATAATGAAACGCATCGAAGAATATGATAATAAAGACGATGTTAACTTAAATGATACAATATTTTCAATCTTATGTGAAAACCATGAAATTTCTGCAGGTACAGATTATAAACAAGAAATTAGAAGTTTAGCAACAAGTTACGAAATATGGAAATACATTTATATAGGACATCCGTTTGCAGTATTAGGATGTGCAGATATAATTGCTTACTTAAATAATCAAGGATATTTTACATTCAATCAAATGATTAGTCAAAAATACGACAGCATCTATTATCCTGCTAAACGATCTAAAGAAATTGTTAATAATATTTCATATATCAAATCATTACCTGAAGAGCAGATTAAAGAACGAATAGAGAACATCAAACCTTTTTTAAAAAAGAATAGAGAAAAATTTTTAAACAGACGAATGCAAGGAAAGTTTTTAGAACTTTTCGTTGACATGATGTACGAATGAGCGTATAATACTATAATGTATGATATTGTTTTTATAAATGATAATACAATCTATGCAGCGACATCTTGGAAACAACTAAAAGAAAAGTATCCAAGAGCAAAATCTGCTGATTCATTAGAACACGCTCAAAAAATGTCTTTTACTAAAATGTTTTGGGTAGTTTGGCCCGATGTTGATATTTGTGATGATTTTAAATTTGATTATCGTGCAGACGAATGGAGCCAAGATTATATACATACCTTTTTAAACGGTACACATCGAGATGGCATTTTACTTGTGCCTAAACGTGCAGATATTTCAGACCGCGAAATACGACATAGATTTTTTATAAACAAAAAAGAAGTAGACATTGTAGCAAGTACACCTAAGCCTTTTAATTTGTATTATATTGATACATGGGAAGAATATGAAAGTGCATTAGAAAACAGTTCAACAGAAATGTTTTGGGCAGTTTCACGTAACTTAAAATACAGTCAATCATACATAAACAACTTTTATTTTAGTCATCATAACAGTTATGATAGAAAGGAAAATCATGCGTTTGTACATGATGTTGATGGAAGGAAACTATACAACGGCGTTTTCTTATGTTCAAAAAATAAACCACTTAACAAAAGACAAATTGACTACAGATTCTTAGTAAATGCAAAGCAGTGGGACGATGTAGTAAGTGGTCCTAGACAATACGATATTTGTACAGTTAATAGCTATGAAGATTATCTTAGTTTTTTAGAAAACGTAGAAACAGAAATGTTTTGGATGATTCCTTCACATGTACATGTACGTGACGACTTTAAATTTGATATGTACTTCAGTCATGATAATGATTATGACAGAAAAATTAATCATGTATTTAAAAACGGTGAATACTACGACGGTATTGTTCTATGCAGTAAATATGCACCTATAAGTGAACGTGAGTTTAAATATAGATTTATTACAAATAAAAAAGAACACGATATAATAGCAAGTGATTCACTTGCATACGATAAAATTGTAGTAAACACATACGAAGAATTTTGTGAACTAAGAAAAAAAGTAAGCACACACTTTTTCTATGTTATACCTAGTGATGTAGATGTAACATGGGACTTCAAATATCATATACCTTATTACGAACGTGATAACATACATGTATTTAAAAACGGCAAGTACCACGACGGTGTTTTTTTAATACACAAAGATAAGACACTTGCACAGCGTGAATTTGACTACAGGTTTTTTGTAAACAAAAAAGAAATTGATATAACTGTTAGTACGCCTAAACCATATGATATAGTATTCATTTCTTATAACGAATCTAATGCAGATGATAACTATACTATGCTTACACAGCGTTTTCCTAGAGCAAAACGCATACATGGTGTTAAAGGCATTCATCAAGCACATATAGAAGCAGCAAAGTTATGTACAACAAATATGTTTTTTGTTGTAGACGGTGATGCACAAGTACTAAATGATTTTAACTTTGATCATCAAGTGCCGAAATGGCAAAGAGATCAAGTGTTTGTTTGGCGTAGTCGTAATCCAATAAATGATTTAGAATACGGTTACGGTGGCGTAAAGTTATTTCCAGTAAAAGAAACACTTAATATGGATGTAACAAAGACTGATATGACAACAAGTATTAGTCCTAAGTTTAATGCGATGGATAGTGTAAGCAATGTAACAGCATTTGACACGGATGCATTTTCAACTTGGAAAAGTGCTTTTAGAGAATGTTGTAAATTATCAAGTAAAACAATACGAGGACAAGTAGATAATGAAACAGAAGAAAGACTTAACACCTGGTGCGAGATGGGAGAGGATACATTGTATGGAAAGTATGCTATTCACGGTGCTCGGAGTGGTCGTGACTACGGTTATGATAATCGCTATAAACCAGATAGCTTAAATTTAATTAATAACTTTGAATGGCTAAAGGAGCAGTTTGATGCAGTTAGTATCTGATATTAGAACTGTTCACATAGAACTTACAGATAAGTGTCAAGCACAGTGTCCGATGTGTGCTAGAAATTATCATGGCGGCGCCACACGTCCGTTTATACGTAACGGTGATATATCTATTGACCAGTTTAAAAAATGGTTTCCTAAATCTTTTTTAGCACAGTTGTATAACTTTTATAGTTGTGGTAATTATGGAGATCCTGCTTTTGCACAAGATTGCTTAGAAATATATTCTTATGTTAGAGAATGTAATCCTACTACACATCTAGGAATACACACCAATGGAGGAATGCGAAATCCTGCTTGGTGGAAACAGCTTGCACAATATAATATTGAAGTTGTGTTTGCGGTTGACGGATTTAAAGGCAAACATGAATTATATCGTAAAAATACAAAGTTTGATAAAGTTATTGAAAACTTAACAGCATTTTGTAATGCTGGCGGAAACGCAAGAGTTGACAGCTTAGTTTTTGCACATAATGAATATGATGTAGACGATCTTGAAAAATATCTTCTAGAACTAGGAGTAAAAAAAGTAAACTTTGTTAGCACCACACGTTTTTACGAAATGACTTCTTATGAAGTTCATGATAATAGCGGCAATGTAGAATACACTATTTCACCTGCACAATCAGAACGTTTTAAACGCACACCTAATAAAAGTTTAATAAATTTAGTAGATAAAGATTATAGAGATGCTGCAATAGAACAAAGTAAGATAGATCCTAAATGCATAACTGATAAAGGAATATATGTTGACCCTTATGGTGATATATTTCCTTGTTGTTGGCTAGGAGGCGATTATTTAGAACAACCTATCGAAGAAAAATTGCCTATACATTATTTAAGAAATTTAAGTGTAGAAAATACTAAAGACATTTTAAGAAAAGTAGGAATACCTAATTGTAAAGATAATGTATTACATTTTGATAGTAACTTATTTGAAAGGCTACCGGATTTTTGGCAAGGTAAAGACAAATGTATGACTTGTGCAAGACAGTGTAGTAAGCTAGTATATGACGACAACAACAAATATTCCGTGGCATAATATTACTGAGTTTGGGCAGAAAACCCTCCTAAAGAGCCATCTTTTTACAGTTTCTTGGATCCTGGCTAGATTTTGTAATTATAACTGCTCTTATTGCTGGCCATACGCTAGATCTAGTACCCCGGACCACCATGATTTAGAAATTTACTTAAACACCCTTGATAGCATCAAAGCACAGGCTCGTGCAAATAACTTCACAGATTTCCACTTCAGTTTCAGTGGCGGCGAGCCTACAGCCTATAAATACTTTGGGGAGATTATAGATCATTACTGTAGTGATACAGCACCCGAGTATCAAAGTATACATATGACTACAAATTTGTCACCAGGAAGTAAATGGTGGAATAGGTGGTTAGATGCAACAAGCACTTTGCAACGTAAAAGTATAACAGCAAGTTTTCACGATGAATTTGCTAGTGAACAAGAGTTTGGAGACAAATGTCTGCAACTTATGAATGGAGGAGTTTATGTTACGATCAATCAAGTTATGGTTCCAGAAAGGTTTGAAGAGCTTTACTTCCGTTTGGAACGATTTGCCTCCAGAGGTATTAATGTCACTCTCAAGCCCCAGTCCAATGATACCGCCACAAGCGTGGTTGGAGGCTATACACATGAACAAGTTCGACTCATGCAAGAAGGATTCCCACAGCAGTGGCAAGGCGAAAAAGTCGCACAAATCGCACTCTACGATGACAAAGGAATAGAGTACGAATTAGATCAAGCAGAACGTTTTAATGCGTTTGGCTTTAACAAGTTTCAAGGGTGGACTTGCAATGCAGGTTACCAAGGAATAGTTATTCGTGAAAACGAAGTTAAACGCAGTTACAGTTGTCATGAAGAGCCTTTGGGCACATTGTCTGAAGGATTTGAAATATTCAAAGAACCACGCAAGTGTGTAACACCTACATGTGTTAGTTCGGCAGATAGTAAATTACCTAAGGTGAAATATGAAAGTTGATATAGAAGACGTTCTGTTTTGGATGGATGCAATTCGCAACAGCGAAGATAGATATCGCACCTTAGAAAGTTTTTGGAAAGGACAAGTTCGCAGTAAAACTTGGCTTGTTGAAGAACTTGAAAAAAATTTACCTCGATATCATAAAGAAAGAACAATAGCAATATATGGAGGATGGAACGGTGTACTGTCTAGCATATTATTCAACAGCAAAATTAATATTGAACATATTACAAGCATAGATATTGATCCTACGTGCGAAGAAATAGCCCGCACAGTAAATAAGCGTCAAGAGATGCTTGGAAGATTTAGTGCAATAACATCAGATATGACAACATACACAACAATGGCAGATGTTGCTATCAATACCAGTTGCGAACACATAACACAAGAACAATACAACCAGTGGTTAAGCAATCAGCCTGATGATGCAGTTATTGTATTACAAAGTAATAATTACTTTGAGCATGAAGAACACATACGCTGTTCAATTGACTTAAATGACTTTACAAAAATGAGCGGCATAAAGCCCTTCTATAGAGGTAGTATGGATACACCTAAGTACGAACGTTTTATGATTATAGGCAAAAAGAAATGAAATGGTACGACAGCGAGGATACACGACTAGGAAAGTTCCAGCGTGATTTAGAATCTAAGTCATCGTGTACTTTCTGTGTGCTTCCTTGGATACATCTTGCTACTCGTCCTAACGGAGATATGCGACTTTGTTGTACTGCTAATGCCAGTGGTGCGGGCGAGGATCACGAAGTAGGACTTGTTAAAGCAGAGGACGGAAAGCCCGCTAATTTCGCACGTACAACGCCCTTAGAAGCGTTTAACAGCGACTATATGAAAAGTGTACGCACAACTATGCTTAATGGTGAAATACCTGCTAGTTGTAAAGGATGCTTTGAAGAAGAAGCACAAGGCATTGTTAGCAAACGCATCTGGGAAACTGCTACATGGATGAACGATGAAGGCGTTGACGTAGAAGAACTTATTGCTCAGACTCAAGAAGACGGAACCGTTCCAGAGCAACTACAATACTTAGACTTGCGACTAGGACACACTTGTAATATCAAGTGCGTAATGTGCAGCCCGCATGACAGTTCAAAGTGGGTAGCAGACTGGCAAAAACTTATTCCTGTGTTACAAGACGAAGATGTAAAACGTCAGATGCGCTGGGACAAAAAAGAGTTCAACAACAAATGGTATGAAAAAGGCAAGTTCTGGGATGAGCTGTATGCACAAGTTCCAAACCTAAAGCAAGTTTACTTTGCTGGCGGTGAGCCGCTTATGATTGCAGAACATAAAAAGTTTTTGGAAGAAATTGTACGTCAAGGATACGAGCAAAACATATTGCTACGTTACAATTCAAACGGTATACTTGTAGACGAAGAACTAATCAAACTGTGGAGCAAGTTTAAGAAAGTCAAGTTTGCTATTTCAATTGACAGTTACAACGAACGTGATGAATACATACGCTTCCCTACAAAGTTTGCAGATGTAGAACGCACACTAAGATTACTAGACGACACGCCTGACAACATACACATAAGCATTGCAACAGCAGTACAAGTGTTCAATATAAAAACTATACCAGAGTTTGTCAAGTGGAAAGTCAACAGCAAATTTAAAAAAGTAAACATAGGACTAATTGACGGCAACGTAATGGGAGGTGGATTAGTAAATGCACACCTTGTACATATACCTACATTCTTAAACATTACCATGTTGCCTGAGGAAGATAAACTAGAAGTGCATCATAGATTTGCAAAACTAAAACAATGGCTGTGGGAAAACTACACACAGGATGATGACTTTTGGCTACATAATCCCAAAGGATGGAGACAGTGGGAAGGTATGTTAAAGTATATGGATAGTCGTGACAGTTCACACTTGCTGCCGGGCTTTAAAGAATATGTAAACAAACTGGATGCAATTAGAGGATTGTGTGCAGCAAAAACTTTTCCAGAGTTAGCACACCTGCTATGAAACTAACACGGATAATAAACACAAGAAGTTACGATGAGCTAGAAATTACATTCTGGCCCACAGACATTTGTAACTTTAATTGTCCCTATTGCTTTCCAGGCAGCACAGATGGCAAATATCGTTATAGTGATGTAGACGTTGCTCTTGACAAGTTTGAAAAGTTATTTGCACAATACAACAAAGCAAAATATCATTTGACTATTGCCGGAGGTGGAGAGCCAACGCTGTGGCCCAAACTAGAATATTTTTGCGAGCGTGTAAAGCAACTAGCAAATGTACGAATAAGTCTAGTAAGCAACGGCAGCAGAACACTACGTTGGTGGAAAGACAATGCAAAGTTTATTGACGAAGCAGTACTCAGTTGTCATGTGCATGATGTAGACATTTCACACTTTGTAGAAGTTGCAGACACACTATATGAAAGCGGCACAGAAGTTCTAGGTATGATGCTTATGGATGCACAAGAATGGAACCGTTGTGTAGACTATGTTAACATAATGCTAAACAGCAGATTGCCTTGGAACGTACAAGCAAAGGAAGTTGTAAGCAGCCCTGGTAGAGATGTTAACAGTTATACACAAGAACAGTTAGCCTATCTAAAAGATCCTATCAAACGCTTTACACTGAGCAAAGACATATCAGAATATAGACACGTAGAAAGTTTAGGCTTTTACGGAGACAAGCAATTTCCTGCAACAGCAAATACACATATAATGAACAAGCAAAACTACTTCAAAGGCTGGAAGTGCAATATGCCACTAGAACGTATTGCTATAGATGCTGGACTAAATGTTAGTGGAAGTTGCGGAGTAAAGTTTGATAAACTAGAACCTGTTGTTTGCCCTAAAGATTGTTGCGACTGTCAACCTGACACACACATTACAAAATCAATGCCAACTAGCAATATCTAAGATTTTTGCATCAGCTTTTTGTGTAAAGTTTATGTATAAATTCTTAACTTTTAAATTTAATCTAGCAACTAAATTTTCTTGCGCAAGTAGTCTGTGTTTTAAAGAATTTTGTGCAACAGTGCCTTCGTAAGAAAATATATTTGATAAATTTACTAATGTTTTTAAATTGGGATCTAAGTAATTTACAATAGATAATTCATTGAGTAAATCTGTATGAACAAAAACATATTCTATACCTTCCTTTCGCGGACAATTTTCTTGCCAATATTTTAATGCTTTTTCGTTATAATCGTAAAATATTACTTTGCCTTTGTCAACTAAGTCTAAATATAATGTACCACTAGCAGGTAAAACTAACTGTTCGTACTTGTCTGTGATTCCTGTTGTCCATTCAGTATTTTCTGTATGTACGTGTTCGTATTTACAGTAATAGCTTTTGTATTCGATTGCTTCCTTTTTCCAATAATAATCTTTTTCGCTTTCTGGATAGTAATGCTTCTTGTTATTTCTAATACTATCATCAAACACTATTACAGGCAAGTTATTTTCAAATGCTAGTCTTAACAAGTTCCATCCATGGCAACGATTTGCATATCGTACCTTGCGAGTGCCTGGCATTACAAATGTAGGTGTATAGTTGTCGTGTATGTTGTCTAAGCTACGTGCAGGTTCTGTCTGGGTGTGTGATGCGTGTAATTCCTTAAACCCCACTGTAGGGCTTTGTAAACGCTTAAAATGTGCCATATTAAGTACATAACACTGATGATGTACTTCATAATACGCATCATACATAGTCCTATCTAGTATGTGTCCTGCTATAAAAAAATCTTTTTTTACAAGTTCTTCTAATGCTTCAAAAAATGCAAATCCATTAATGTATTCAGTACCAGGGCTCATTACAACAGCATAATCAGTGGTTACACTTCTTAATAGCTCATCTTCGTCTTTACCTGTAATAACTTTATAACCTTTTACTAAAAGATTGCTTACTGTAAAGTCAGCAATATTTTTAATAGTTGTTTTTATATACTCGTTTGCATAGTTATCTATATCATCTACAATACAAAATGTAATCATTCTATGTTTACCTTAGTTAACGGAATGTCGGCAGCACAAGTACACCATTTGCGTGTACAAGTTATCCACTCTTCCGGTTGTTTAAAACTGCCGTCATATATGTTACCTAAACTTCCTCCTACTCTACAAGTAGCACGATGAACTTCACCGTCCCAATTAATCATTAAACTTTCAATACCGGCGGCACATTTCCAGCCTTCAAATCCATTTAAATTTTCTTTAATAATATCGTTAGCGTGTTTTAAATTATTTTCATCTATTACACAATTTGGAAGCGCAGTTGCGTTAGTATCTAAAATCCATTTTAAATCTTTTTCTTTGTAACGCATATCGTCAAACCAATCATGCTTTTCAGTCCAGCGTATACGTCTTATGACATATGGCATGTTATGTCCGTGAAAACGTGCAACAGCCATTCTCACTTTATCCATATGTTCATGGTGTGCCATTACATTTACTTGAAATGGGATTCGATCTAAGTTTTCATTATGCTGACCAAACAACATAATATTATCCATGGCTCGTTCCCAATGTTCGTTATCAAAATGTAAACTAAACACATAATGATCTACAGGTGCTTCAGCATACCACGTGTAAGGCCTCAATCCGTTAGTGGTTACATTTATCCAGTCTAATCTTTGTCTTGCATGTTTTACAAGTTCTTCAAAGTCAGGATGTATACATGGCTCGCCACCTGTAAAACTTACACGTATAGGCTTGTCTAATTCTGCTAATGCATCTACTGTGTCTAACAAAACTTTTATATTAGTATGCGGACTAAAGTTGTCGTGTATTTCCGCAGGGCAATATGCACAATCTAAGTTGCAACGCTTGCCTAAGTTCCATTCAACCTTAATTGAATTTTGATGAGGCCATTTTGATGTTACTTTGTACATGTTACACCTTTGACTTTATTAAACTTTTTTAAGTCATCTTTTTTAATTTTTTGAGATATATCTGCTACCGGTATCATGCCTAAATTTTTATTTTTAAAATTAAATGATTGTTTTTTAAGCCACAAGTTTATATACATTTTTCTTAGTAAGTATATTGGATAAAAAGTTGTTGGTCCAAACTTAACCATAAAATCTGCGCTATAAAATTGCTGAGGGCGTATTCCGTCTGCTATAGTATCATTATCTTTAAATATGTCAAGAATTGTTTTTCCAACCTGACAATAATTAATATAAACAGTACCAGATGTCCATCTAAATGTAAAGTGCTTCATGTCATCTTCTGTAAGATTAATTATAGGCCTATCTTTAAATGTAACAACTACAGTAGGATGATTTTTTGTTCTAGTTTCTGCTTCTAGTTTGTGTATTAGAACATTAAACTTTTCAATAGCTTCTTGTGCTTCTGTATGAGCATTATTAAAAAACTCAGTACCTTCAATAACTTCGCCACGTAAATCTTCAAAGAACTTGTGCAGGTAGTTTAAATCTCCTTGCATATCAGTACTAGCACTACTAATATATCGATCAATATAAACACCGTGCTGTTTTATTGTATTAATACATTTATTAAGCTCGGGTATAAGGTTTTGTGTACCCCAGTTAGTAAATCTATCTGTTTCGTATAATGGATAATTTTTACAAAGTTCCTCGTACCATTTTTTAGCAATGTTAGTGTCTCTGACTTTAAATGGTATACTAATATCTTCTTTGCCGTTTGTTAATATTAAATTAAACATAGAATTTAAACTCCGGATTCACACTAAAGAAGTCTTGCCCGCGAGTTTTATCTAATGCACGATTAAAGTTTATACAGTCTTGCCAATGTGTGTCGTACATACATTTTGCTTCTAAGAAATTAATATTATCTTGTATTTGTTGTAATGTAACTGTTTTGAGCAACTCGTTTTCTTGTATAACAGCGTAATCAAGAATTTTAATTTGCATATCTTTTAAGTCACTAACAACCTTTTGTTTTAATTCTGGTGGTAGTGTTTGTGCAGACAGTGCCATAGGATAATTTACACGATGTGAATAAAATACAATGCCCATATCATTTAAGAAATAATCTATAACATCACAGATTTGCATTATATTATTTGCTTGTACAGTAAACGCACCTACTACACGACTTACATTAGGAAATTCTTTAAACACCTTGATGTTCTCTTCTATTTCTTCAAACTTGCCATTGCCTCTAATGTATTCATAGACATCGTGTATACCGTCTATGCTTACGTTTACAGCAATTGATTTAAACTTGGGCCAATAGTCATGTATAGTGCGTCCACCTTTTATGCCTAGTGTAGTACCGTTTGTAGCATACTTTATTTCTATATTTTCACCATATGGCGCAAGCATGTCTAGTATTTTATAATGATAAGGATCCATTAATGGCTCGCCACCTGCAAACTCTACACGTCTAAAAAACGGTAGTAGTTTTTCAAAACTATTCCACCAGTTATCACTGTTGTCAAATGGACCTATATACTTGCCTGGTGTATCTGTAAGTTTGTCTATTATTGGAATAAGAATATTATCTTCTTTTTCGTAATATGGTTTTACTTCGTTCCAATCTTTCCAACTTGTGCTGTCTAAAGGATTACACATACGACATTTTAAATTACACAAGTTGTTAAGTTTAATTTCCATAGTAGGAATTTCAAATGGCATTGCATAATCGTCGTCTAGTGCGTCTAGTGCGTTAGGATACAAGTTTATACGTGCTTCTGGTATAACTCCTGCTATATGACGTTGTCGTAAGCTCTGTACACCCTGATCCTCTAAGTCAAAGCAAGGTTTGCATACTTCTGGACGCTCGTCATTTAATACTTGTCTGCGTACTTCACGCATGGTGTCGTTGTTCCATGCTTGTTCTAAAGTTTCGTCTTGTATGTAGCCAATAGGAGCACTGCGGCAGCAAACTTTAATTGCTCCGTCCTCTCGTGTAGCAAGTCCTGTAAAAGGATGCATACAGAATGTACAACTATTCGACTTCACCTAACGCCCACTCCCGTTCTCTACACCAAAAGCATTCTCCGCATATTGGAACAGGGTTACCCGGTGTATATGTTTTATAATTCAAACCTTCAAACTCTCCTTCACAACTACGAGTAATGTCAAACAAATCTAGAATATCGTAATTATAGTATTGTTGTATAATCCAGTCTTTCTTAGTATACACGAAAGGATGCACAATGTCAACTCCCATATGTTTCATATGTAAAGGTAATACACCTTCATCTCGTTCGGGTAATCCGCCGGGTACGTCTTCTGGATTTTTAGTAACAGCAGCATACCATGCATCTAAGTTATAATTATGTATTACCCATTCGTTGTGAGCTCTAAGTATAATTCTATTGCCAGGTTTTACTGCGCCGTATTCATCAGTAATAAAAGTTGTATTAGGTTCTTCCATTTCGGGCGGTATAAAGTTTTCTAAATGTTCTATACGATTAGGAAAATTATACTTAAACCATCTAACAACTTGCTGAGCAACATGACGCTGCCAAGGTCGTGTTTTCCACATTCGTATTTGTGTAGTAAAATAAATGTCTGCATTAGTTTCTTTTAATATAAGATATGCTAGTAAAGCACTGTCTGCTCCGCCGCTTAAACTAATACCTATACGCTTCCACCCAGGATTCAAGAACAAGTTCATGCTTATACTTATTCGTTAAATATCTGTATGCTAGAGAGAACTGAATATACTGTAAAAGTTCCTAAAATTAACGAAGATTTTGAAAATTTTAAAACTACGTTAAATCAGCCAACTGGAGATTTTTTCTACGATCCGTGGGAAATTAAACCAGAGTATAAAGGAACAGTTTGGGAAAAATTGCTTAAGAGCTTGCCTGAGCCTCACGGCGAAGCTCGTGTAATTGTAATGCAACCTGGTACTACTTATATGGCTCATGCTGATATTGATAATCGTTGGCATCTAAATTTACAAAGCGAACAGGCTTATCTAATTAATTTAGTTTCTCAAGATATGCATTTATTAGAAAAAGACGGATACTGGTATTATATGGATGCAGGAAATATACACACTGCGTCAAACTATGGTAGTATTCCTAGAATACAGTTAGTTGTAAGAGAACTATTAACAGCAACAGAAATAGAAGAACTTGCACAAGTTACAATTAAACCGGCAATGCCGCAATATGATTATAGATATAAATTTGACAATATAATTAGCCCATGGCTTAATACTGCTAATAAAGATGGTGTTATAAAAGATTTTGAGGTTGACGGCGAAGTTGTTAAATTTAAAATACCAATTACAGAATTAAGTTTAAAATTGCCAAAGGAGTTTCGCATTGAAGTGGAAACCATATCTTAAACTAAGCGAAGAAGGCAATCCGTGCATGGCTCAACAAACTTACGAGCCTTTAGTTAGTGAAGACGGAAAAACTTTCTGTAAAAATTATGCTTGGCCGAATGATTATCAATATATGGAAACAAAAGATCGTCCGTTATATACTGACGAAGTTGTTGAATGGTTTTGGTTTAATGAACTTACTTATTTAGAGGTCTTTAAAGATAAACCTTACGCACCTGAAGTTACTGATATTGATTATGTTAACAGAAAAATATATCTTAAATGGAATGAGGCAAGTTGTAATCAAATAATTTATAGTGGGCTGCCTTGGCCGCAAAATGTTTGGCGTCAACAAATTAAAGATATTATGCTTGACATTTACAATGAGGGCGTATATAAATTAACAATGTATCCTCACTGTCATTATATAAGCAGTGAAGGAAACATGCGAGCAATTGACTGGTACGGATGTGTACCTGTTGAAGAGCCTTACATCGAAGAAAAATATATGCAAGGCATAATTCATGAAACTGCTCAATTTCGTTTAGAAGAAACAGGTGCAGCGGTAGACAATGTTTTAAATTTAGAGACTATGTTTAAGAGAAGTTTAGGCACTCATGTAAAATGGGGAGACCAAGATATGAGCTACATATACAAGGAAATTTTTAAATGAATATTGTAGTGTTTGGACATAGTATTGGATTAGACGACGGAGTTCAAGAAGATCATTGGACTCGTTATTTAGAAAAAAGACTTAGTACAAATGTAGTTAATAAATGTGTAGCACAATGTAGCGAAGAACGCATTTTGTTTAATTTGAAAAAAACAAAAAATATTGATTTGGCAATAATTATTCATACTCCTCCTTGGGCAATATTTGTTCCAACATGGGACAGAGACATACAAAACGTAGACAAGGATAGTTTTAATAGTAAAGTTGATATTTTAAAATTTTTAGATAGTGCAGGAATTACAGGTACTGAAGAAATAGATGAAGCTGTTGATTGGTATTCCGTAGTATCTAACGGAATGATACAAGAATTGTTTAAACGCTATGGTATTGAATTTGAAGAGATGACTCCTGGTATACAAGAGTTTTTAGATAATGGAAATACTACAATTATTAAACAAGAATTTTTAGAACTAGTTGAAAAGAGTAAAGGAGATGTAGAATACTATAATAGTTTATTTGATGCATTAACTTTATTTAGAAAACATTTATATCATCCGGATTTGGCAATGAATAGATATTACGGAGCTCTAATACAAATTGATCAATATATAACAGCAATGAATATACCGTGTATTCATTTGCTAGATAATCCTGCTTGGTATCCTAAATGGTTTAAATTTACATCAGGTATTGTTGATACAGAATTACAAAAAACAAAACGAGAAACAGGACCTTATTATGTTGGGTATAATAAATCCTGTAATGCATTAAACAAGGAAGGTAACGAACTAATATATAATAAAATAGTTGAATTGGCTGCGGGGGCAGGATTCGAACCTGCATTCACGAGTTAACCGCCCGCTGCTTTACCAACTGTTAGCTACCCCGACTTCCGGAATGGGTCATAAGACTCCGTAGACCGGCATATTATTTATAGAAGGAAAATGAATTGGCAACGTATTTAGGAACAACAGACGGCATCATTGACTGGGATCCTATTGTAGAGATTTGTAAGGATTGTACAACAGGAGACTACAATTCAGTTAAATCAGTTGTTGAACGATCTGAAGGCAATTGGCGTGATAATCCAGAGCTACTAGGAAGGTACCATGAGATTATTAATACCTGGGATGATGCTGGATATAACTTAGAAGAAATTGAATGGTGGGACTATTATCCCGGTGAACATTTTGATATAGAAATACAAAACAAATTTGCAAAAATAGTAAATGCAGAACCGTTAAGAGTTTTTGTAAGTGATGTACGTCCTGGAACAAACGTACCATATCATTGGGACGTTGAAGACAATGAAGAAGAATGGTTAGCACAAGGAGAACTAAAACGCTGGGTTTGCTTTATGGATAAGCCTCGCTGGGGTAGTGTGTTAATATTAGAAGACAAAGCATTTCATAATGTGCCACAAGGTGAAATATGGGAATGGGATAATTACAGAAGTTATCACGCAGGAACAAGTTGCGGTATACATCATCAATATTTGTTTCATTTTTTAGGGAGACCCAAATAATGGTAAGAAGCATTGGAGTATGTAACACAATCAACTGGGATGCAGTAATTAAAGACTGCGAAAATTCAAATCCTGAGTATGTAGGACCTAGTCATAAGCGTGGAGATAATATACCTGGTTTAGATCCTATATTAGACATGTGGGAAGAAGCAGGATATAAAACTGTACACGAAGGTGGAACTGCTGGATGGGATATGTTTATTCCAGGTAAACAATTTGACACAAGCATAGTAGATGCTTGGAACGAACACTACAATTTAGACTGTAAAAATGTTTGGATAAGCAGAGTATGGCCCGGACGGTTTGCTCCTATACATTGGGACGTACACGATGACGAAGAAAACTTACCCGAATGTGCAAGATATCACTCGCATATTGGTAAGCCTCAGTGGGGACATATTTTTATTGTAGACGATAAATGTTTGTATAATAGAACACAAGGTGAAACGTTTAGATGGGAAAATAGAAAATTATGGCATGCAGGAACTAACTGTGGTACAACACCTAAATATATATGGAATGCTTGGTAAGGAGAAAAGATGGAAAAAGTATTATCAGAGATGCCTAGAATATCAGTTTTTACTGATGTACTTACAGATGAAGAATCAGATTACTATGTAAAAAAATACAGTGAACTAGGAATGAATCCTGATGCAGGATTAGAATCACGAGAGCAAACAAATGGGCAAATCACAGAAGAAGTAGAACAGCGTAGTATTAGCTGGGATACTGATAACGAAGATAGAGAGTTTTTTAAAAAACGTCTTGCAGAAACAGTTGGATTTCCGATTGAACATATAGAAGCAGGCGATATTTATAGATATCAACCTGGACAGTATTTTGGTCTGCATCACGACTTTCCTTACACTCCAGAAGAAATTGCATATTATGAAAAAGGTGGTGACAGAAAAGCAACAGGTATTTTTTGGTTAACAGGTGACTTCGAAGGCGGTACTTGTGATTTTCCTGAACTAGATGTATCAGTAAAGCCTGTAAAAAATGGTATGTTTTATTTTGAATATGACTACGAAGATGAAGCAATTAATCAGTCAACTATACACGAAGCAATGCCCATAACAAAGGGAGAAAAATGGATCGCAGCATTTTTTATTGCTAATGGTCCAAGAGTAGAATGAAGTTTTATATAACAGGTAGTACAAAGGGGCTAGGAGAATATCTAGCAAAATATTTTCATTGTAAGAGCTTTAACAAGCCTCTTGCATTGAATGAAGATATTGATTTAATTTGTGATAGTATTGATGAAGGTAGCACTGTTATATTAAATGCACATGCAAGTCAATTAGAGTATGTAGAACGTTTGAAAGATAAGTGTAAACTAGTTGTTATGGGCAGTATTGCAGCAGTAAATTTTGATCCTGAAATGGCAGAATACAGCAAAGAAAAATGGGAACTGGAAAAAAACGTACAACAGTTAGCATTACACAACAAGTATCCTATGTTGTATTTACAGTTAACGAGTAGCAGTTATCGTGATTACCAAATGATTGCAAACAGTATAAAGTTTTGGTTAGAAAATCCAGACATAACTTTTATAGGGTATAATATAAATGACTAAGAAAATAGTAATTACAGGACATACCGGCGGCATTGGTAAAGCAATATATGATAAATTTACAGAAGTAAGTTGTCATGAAATTATAGGTATGAGTCGCAGCAATGGTTATGACATCGAATCAGACTTTGACAAAGTTGTAGAAGAAGCAATTGGTGCAGAAATTTTTATTAACAATGCTTATAGAGACGAACAGCAACTAAAACTGTTTCATGCACTTAAAGATAAAGTTGATATGATGGTTGTTATGGGCAGTGTAAGTAGACATTATCCCGAACTTATTCCTACAGATTATGTGCATGACAAACAAGAACTAGCAGAAGCATGTCGTTTAGAAAGCATCAATCCAAACGGTATTCCTATATTACATTTAGATTTAAGTTTTATCGAAGGCACTGAAATAAACAACAATGACCCTACAGCATTTAAAAGCGATTATAATACTAGTTTTGAAGATATAGTTGACACAATTATATTTTGGGCTCAAAAGCCGAGCATACGTCAAGTCGAATTTCGTTGGAAGTTAACTGAACAAGTACGTGCAGAATTAGAACGCATTAATCCAAATGTAGATTTTTCAAGAGTCGAATAAATGTCGTTCTAATCTAATACAAATAAAAAGCCAATCTTCGTCTGACGGGTTCCATAATGCATGTGGACTATTTGTTGCATCAAATATGTATGCATCATACAATCCCATATTATCGACTCTATCGTCTACTTTTAACTTAACTACGTCATTAGACTTTATGTTGACTAACAATGAATAGTTAGGACGTCCATCGTCTCCGTCAGTGTGCGTTGGCAATATACTAGAAGGAGAAAACCAAAAAATTAATGCTTCTCTAGCAATATCACATTTATCTAGATAAAGATTTTGTTCTTTTAATAAATTTTTTACATACGGGTGCGGCCAATCATAATCTGCATGATATGAATAAATTACCCTCCATTCGGATTCTTGTTTTAATAAGTATTGACTTTCTTTAGGAAAACGGCATAACAACTCTTCTGTTAGTTCGTCACTTGCTGTTTCGCATGATGAAGTAAGATGTGCTATATTGTCTTTATAATGTAAAAAACTCCAAGATTCAAAATCATCATATGTTGGATTTTTTAATATGTTTTCTTTAATGTCATCAACATCTAAGTTTTTAAAGTGTGATTTTACATACGTTACTAATTCTTTTACTTTAGATAACGCATCACCTTCTAAAACTTTTTTAACTCCGATATCTTGTTTTATATCCATCGTTCAAATCTTTCTAAATTAGCAAAAAACTTTTCTGGATGTATTTCCCATACAGTTTGATCTGTGTGTCTATAGTGTACATCTTTAATTTTAGATACAATACCTAGTTTAGCAAGTGTAGGAAAGTAATAGCTATGCACAAGGCGTTGACTTGCTTCTTTACTAGCATTTGATGTAGCAAACATTCGTCCACGTCCTGCAACCCATTCTATGCACTGCGGCAGCAAAAATTGGTCTGTTAAATTTTGATGTTCTGCTACAAGACGTTTAGGAGTAATTAATCCTGCGCCCTTTCGTTCTTCTGCAAACGTACACACACGAGTTAGTATGCGATATCCGCCTGGCATAACATCATCAAAAGAGTGTGCAGCAACACTACCTACAGCATTATTGTTATTGTAAAGTATCCAAGCATTCCATTCACGTTCATTACGAAAGCAATCTATCATTGCTTTTTGACTAGAGTTATTAACAAACCCTCGACGACTTGCTTCGTTATAAAAATTAGTTAAGTCTAAACCTTCGTGCCATTCAACAGTTTTATACATTAGAATGCTTCCTTCTTTTGTAATAGCAGCTCGTCAACAACAGGAATATAATCGTAATTGTTTATAAGTTCGTTTAGTTTTGGATTTAATTTTTCAAAGTCTGCGTTTGTTACTTTTAATAATTTTTTATGCCAAGCAACAAAATAGTTGAACAAGTTTTTACTGTCTTGCTCCATATAACCTAGTAAATCATTATAGCCATATTCTAACAAATAAGATTTTACATATTCTTTATAGTCAGTGGGCATCGCAATTAACGACATAAAATCAGGAGTAATTAATGCATCTTTACTTCTAGTAAATTTTGGAAAGTTTTCGTCTAAAAATTTATCAAGTAAATGCAAGTAATTTACGTTATAAGGAGTTACTACACAATGTATTACAATGTTAGTTTCTCCTTTTCTGTTGTCGTACAGATCATGAAAGTATTTTAAATTTTCTTTAACTTTATTCCATTCTGCACCAATTCGAATAAATTCAAACAATCCTTCAACAGCATCGATGCTTATATTTAAATCAAGATATTTACAGTTTAAGAAAACATCTTCAACTACTCCGTTAGGAATAAGTGTTCCATTAGTTGAGCCCACTACCTTTAAATTTTCGAGTTCGCCTGATTCTTTAACTCTGTTACATATATCTGTAATATTTTTACTAAGTAATGGTTCTCCGCCAATTAACTTTATAGTATCTAATTTTGAAAAGTCAACATTTTTATATAGAGTAGTATTGTATGCAGGAGACGAAGCACGACCAAACAAATTTATTTCTTCTTTAATCCATGCTGTGCTTCTTCCTGATGAACAAATATTACATTTTAGATTACACGTATTGTCTAATTCAAATTCCATAAATGTTAATTTTGGTTCAGTAAGTACTCCATAATGTTCGATTGATTTTTGACGCATTGATTTCACACCAACATCTTCTTTAACCCAACATTCGTGACATTCGTCAACACGTTCTCCACTATCTAAACGCTTTCGTAAAGTATCCATTTCTCCGTGTAAATACTCGTTTTCAATATCGTCAGTTTTTAATCTAATATTACCTCGATACAAACAACATGGTAAAATATCATGATTGTCACCGTCGTCTGGTAATAATACTACACTATTATAAGTTAGTGGACAGTGTTTCATTTATAAATCTCTTTAGCAGCTTCCATAACATCGTCTCGAAAGTTTGTTTTAAAACTTTCAAATGCTAGTAGTTGTATTTCTTTATGCGGTGTAGGTGCTTCTACATCAATGCCCATAGAAGCCATTTTAGGAAATAAGTCTGCTTGTCTATCTTCACTAATATGACTCATTACACTACGCAAACTTATATCATTATCAGCTTGATCATAAGTAAAGAAATAATTCATACTTTTAAGTTTACCGTTTATAATAAAGTAACTTGACGGATGCAAACTGTATTTGGTTAATCCTAAGTCTTTGTGTGCTTGTAGTATTTCGAGCATCTGTTTATCCCAGTCAGGCAATACCTGTGAGTAGTCTGTTCCTACACAGCCGGCAAGTTCCCACATATCAGGTCCATCTATTTCTAAATAAACTTTTCGTTCCTTTTCGTCGATACTAAACTTAGGAATATGTTCAGGATAGTGTGTTTTCATTATCCTTAAAAATTTAACCTCACGTTCAAATTTTTCATCCATCAACGACGGGTCAACAACTTGATTATGCCCACCGTGATAATTTTCGTCGTTGTAGTACCATTGACAAAAAAGTCCGTTTTTTGAAATTAAGCTAGTATAAATTAGATTATTTCTACATAACCCTTTGCCAGGAACGTTGTTGTAATAATATTCATAATTCCCGTTCATGCAAATACTTATCTGGTAAGTATATGTATGATTAGAGGAATTGGTGGCAAACCATACATTAACTTAGATCCTTATTTAGACATAAAGGGTTTTAGGAATCTGCATCCAGAAATTTGCAAAGGTTTTGCATTAGCAAGAGATTATGCAAAAGAAGGAACGTGGATGGCTCCTGGCTTTGACTGGAAGGACGCTTCTTATATTTTAAATTGGAAACCGATTTATCAAGCGTGGGATGACTATCAGTCATTGCCAGACGACCACCCTATTAAGGTAGAAGGCAATAAAATATTACCAACAGACTTTGGCGACTATAGGCAACGAAACATTTTTACAAGATATTTAAAAACAACTATGGGTGCAAATGACCCATACATATATTATTTTTTATGGAATGAAGGAGATTGGAATGAAAGGAACGCTGAACGTCAAAAGACTGAAGAAGCGATTTTCTTTCCGGGTGTCGTTAAGTGGGTTGAAAGCCTCCAAGAAGAAGGTATCATTAGCCAAATCGGAAGGGTAATATTTTTCCACTGTGATCACAACGGTAGAGCATTTGAACATAGAGACTTAGATGCAAATAACGGAGTAATGGATGATAAGCAATATAGTCCGCACAATAATGAATTTATACATATACGCTATCGCACAAAAAGAGGATTTTATATTTGGGATCCTGAAAGCGAAAATAAACATTACTTGAATTGTAATGCAGCGTTTTGGAATGATCAAGATTGGCACGGCGGAGAAAGTAGTGCTGAAGTAGAATACGGATTAAGAGTCGATTGTAAATTTACTCCTGAATTTAGAAAAGTGTTAGGCATAAGTCATTTAGAGAATTACTAATGAATATCGGGTTTTTTGGCGATAGCTTTAGCCACGAAAACAATAAGATTATTCAGATTGCAGATGGCTATAAAACTTATATACACCTCTTAGAAAAAGAGTTTAAAACAAAAATATCAATAAAAAGTAGAGGAGGCTGTTCGCACTGGGACATCATCTTAAATCAGTTCTTGCCAAACAAAGACAACTTGCCTGATATTTGTATTTTTACTTGGCCTGATAAAAACAGATTTTTTCATAGAAAAATTAGGCATATACGCAGACAAGAAGCGTTAGAGTATTCAAATACAAAAAACAAATTTTTAAATATAAATTATAGTAATGGTTTATACAAGAAGCAATGGAAAGCAGCAGAACTTTACTATAAAGATTTATTTGATGAAGAAAAAAATGATTTAGAATATCTTTCTTCATTATACTATTTTGATAATGTAATTTTAAAAAATATTCAAAACAAAAAATTTATACATTTATGGAGTTTTGAAAATGTTTATAATTGGAATAATAATATTACATTAAAAACTCCTTTAGTTAAAATTGCAGAAAGTGTAATACCTAATTATCACGAAGGACCGAGAGAAACAAATAAAAATTATCTAGCAATGAATCATTTACCTGGACAAGAATTAAATGATATTGTGTTTGAAAAAGTGAAAGGATTAATAAATGAAGTATGTAAATAATTGGAAATACAATATTCATCCTTTACTTAGGCAACGTGTATTAGATACCGAAGGACAGGCCCGGCCTAGAGATTGGCCTCCAGCATTTGCAGTTGAGAGTGATGAATACAAACGTGCTGAAGAAGCAGGTTACGATTTATCGGCTGTACACTGGTGGGTTTATGAACAAGAAAACTTAGGTCCTGTAGTACTACCTTTAGAAAATAATTATCATTGGTGGATTACTAAACTATATCCAGGACAGTTTATGCCAATGCACAGTGATCCGCACACACACGAAAGTCCTTGTAAACGTTATTGGATTCCGTTACAAGATTACGAACCAGGACATATTTTTATATATAAGAAACACTTAATGACTGACTATAAAGCATTTGATGTTTTTACTTACGATAAAAGTACAGATATGCACGGAGCAGCTAACATAGGGCATACTCCGAGGGTAGTTTTACAAGTTACAGAATACGTATAAATTCTTTATTTTTTGGTAAAACGTTAAGTTCGTTTTTAATAACCTCAACATTATTTTTAGGACACATACTGCATTCGTCTATATGACAATATATGTTAGACATAAATTTATCAATTTCTTCGTCTGTACAATTAGCTAAGTCTAATCCTTTATATTTTAAATACTTTTGCCAATCTGGATCATCTAAAGATCCGTGTCTTGCCAAAAATGTTTCAAGTGTACCTAAAGCTGCACACTTATAAATTCTGCCGTCTCTAAGCAAAGCACAAAAATTACTAGGGCAACTGTTCCAGTAAGAAGATTTCGGATCGCCTTCGTCATAAGGTTTTGGCTTTCCGTCTACAAATTTTGTAATAGTACTAAAATAGTCTGACTGAATGTAATACACACCGTATCCGTGATCTCCCATCCAAGCTCTGTCATTACCGTCTAAGTCGTCAGGAGTAAAATTAGTAGTGTCTAACCATTGTCGCCATTCGGGACCACCATCTTCTCTGCTGATAATTTTTCTCCACCATTCTTCGGCAGTACTTTCTTTTAAATCAAGTTTATCAGCTAAGTCTAATGTAGCCTGTATAATTCTGTTAGAATAACTTTTATCGTTAAATGCAGAAGTATGATCGCATACTTGTATACACATGTTATATTGTTTAGCTAAGTCTGCTACTAAATCTAAATTTTTACTTAGTAACATGCCGTTTGTAGGAAAAATTATTTTTGAATCAGGTTCCAATGATCTAAGATAGTCTAATATTGCCTTACACTTATCAATATATAATAAAGGTTCACCACCTAGTACTCCCCAGATGTCTACATTAAATTTTTCGTGAGCTAGTCTTATACTTTCTTTTATACCTTCTAATTCAGGATCGTCAGAAGTGCCTCTTACATGATCACTCCTTGTGTCGCATTGACTACAAGCTAAGTTGCACTTGTTTCCATAAAATATGTCAAGTATTTTAATTTCTCTTTTCATACTGTTTCCTGTAGCTATTAGCTACTAAATCTATAAAATCATACTTTCTATTGCCAGGTATACCATGTGCAATTAAATGTGTGCGTGGGTACATACTTTGATTTATTACACTATGATATTTACGAATATTTATTATAAATGCCTTTCCGGCTAAAAACGGAACTATGCCCTCTCCTTCTAACGTCATTTTACACATAGGGGGATGTGTAATTGCTACATTAATAGGTACACCAAAGTCCAACATATCTATGCCTTGCTCTCCTGGTAGTCGCCCCGGAGCATCACTATGAGGAGATATTTCTCCTCGTCCTTCTAGTTGCATAAATCTAATACGTCTATATGTTTGATACGGAAAGTCTTCCCAAAACTTTTTTATATGGGGCGTTTTTTCACTTAGACTTGTCCATTTGTACGGCACTTCTGATTCGTCTTTCCAGTCTCCGTAATTAGTCCATGCTCCTGTTTTGTCTACATCAATTCCGTGTATACAAGAACTCCTCCAGCCAGGATGTTCACTACCTCTATGATCTACATATTCAGCAAATCGAGTTTCGCTTTCCCACAGCTTATGCGGAATGTCTATATCTAATTCTAGCCAAGCAAAGTCGCTTCTGTTCAACAACCAACTAGCAATATCGTAATTAGTTGAACAATATCGAGGTGCTTCTGGAAGTGTTGCGTTAAAATCTTTGTTTGCGTTATAGAATTCCAAGGCATTCATAAACATATTTATGTGCGTATATTACTGATAAGTATGTATATGGTTAAGCTAAAAATTCCACATTTAGAGTGGCACGTTGCTCACGCTTGTAATTTTACGTGCGAAGGGTGCTGCCATTTTTCTAATATGGGTCCAACTACTCCTATAAGTTTTGAAGATATAAAAGATTGGTATAATACTTGGGCGCCTAGACTTGCTCCAAAAACTATAGATATATTAGGTGGTGAGCCGCTATTGAACAAACGTATTGTAGATATTGTAGAACTAACAAGAAACAAATGGGACGATCCTTATTTAGAAAGACTTGACATAACCACTAATGGTGTGCTATTATATAAGTATCCTGATTTGCCTAAAGTGCTTAGTGACAATAATTGTGGTTTAAAAATATCAAAGCATGGAACAAACACTGAGTATAATGAGCTTTGGAAAAGCATAGAAAGTATTGCATTAGAATGGAAAGAGAAATATAATATTAATGTAGACTTTTGGAAATCAGACGTTGTGTGGTTTGAGATGTACAAAGGGTTTGGCAATAGCATGGAACCTTTTGAAGATAATAACCCAGAAGAAAGTTGGAATAATTGTGTAACAGGACAAGATTGTTTTCAAATACATGAAGGCAATATTTACAAATGCGCACCGCTTGCATACTTACCGATGACAGGACAAATGTATAATTTGTCAGATAAATGGGATCATTATTTAACTTACAAACCAATTACACCAAATTGTACAGATAAAGAATTAGAAGATTTCTTTAATCGTAAAGCAGAAAGTTATTGTGGAATGTGTCCTAAGAATCCAAAAATTTTAAATAGAAAAAATGATCCACGCCTATCAAAAATACATTACGAGGAAATAAAATGAAAAAAGGTAAAATTATTATTATGGAATGGATGTGTGACTACAACTATTTCGACGATGAAACTTTTGCACCTGTTAGGGAAGCATTGGTTAAAAGAGATTTAGATCAAGCAGCAGCCGAAGGATGTAATACAGTTTTAGGCATTTTATTTTTAGACGGGTTTTTGCCTATTAAAGACAAACAGGCATTTATTGATTATATTCAAGAATTAAAAGATTATGCTGAATCTGTTGGAATAACTGATATGAGACTTGCAAGCGGCCACGGCGAAGACTTTGAAGGCTTGCCTGTGCCACATTACTTTTTTGACAATGTATTTAGAATCACATTTAATGCATACAGAAACTTGATGGATCGACTGCCTCAGTCTTGGGATACTTCACAGACTAGAGCATTGATGCTAGGTGGTATGCCTGATCGCTGCAATCGAATTGGATTGCTTGCTAGATTTTACGATGAAGGTATGGTAGGTAAGGATCTTGAGTGGAGTTTCTTTCCACCTTGGGCACCATTGGATCAGCAGTGGTGCAGAGACTATATGCGAGAAACTTTTCCAGATTGGACAGACGAAAAGTATGAAAAGTTTCTTAAAGATTGTGAAAAAAGATTTGACGATAGATACTTAACTTGTATGCCTTGGTATGGAAATTATACTACAGAAGAATTTGACGAGCCTTGGTATACAGTTAGAGATACTGAGTGGGTTCATAATCCTACGCTAATTGATATTGGTGTTTACGAAAATTGTTTGTTTGACGTAGTAGCAGAAGGTCCTAATTATTGGGGCACTGGTAATTATCAATTTTTAACAGAAAAGATATGGCGTCCTATTATGCATAGACGTCCTTTTATACTTGCAGGTTGGCCCGGACAATGGGAGTATTTAGAAAGATTAGGTTATAAAACATTCAAAGAATATTTGCCAATACCTGATTACGGAATGATAGAAGATGACGAAGAACGTATGGCGGCAGTAGTAGAAAATACAAAATATCTACTAACACATAGAGAGCATGATGAAAAAATTCGTGAAGATGTAGAATACAATTATAACTTAATACTGCAAAAAAATGAATACCAGAAAAAAATGTGGCGTCATTGGCACGATGACTTAGGAATCGATTGGTGGCAATTAGAAAAATTTATTGTTAACAGAATCGGTTATTCGGATATTATTATACCTGTTCCTGAAGAGTTTTTGCCAGAACGTATTGAAGGTAGAGATAGAGTTTATGGAGGTGGCGGCGCAACGTGAAGAAATGTTCTGCATTTTGGAAGCATACTAATGTAAGAGGCGATAACAGAGTATTTCCTTGTTGTCGTTTTAAAAAGCCTGTTGACACCTTTAAAGGTAGTTTGGAGGATATTCTTATATCAGATGTATACGAAGAACTTAGGAATACTGATGTATCTAAAATGCCTGAGTGTGCTAAGTGTATGTACGAAGAACACAAAGGAAGAAAAAGTTTACGACAAAAATTTAACGAAGCATATGATACTGATACAGTAGGGTTAGAATATTTAGAAATTGGGTTTGACAATATATGTAATCTAACCTGTGACGGTTGTTGGGGAGAGTTTAGTAGTGCGTGGAGTAAAAAACTCAATCCTGATGCGCCTAAAAGTCTACATTATACAAGTATTGATGAAATTACTTCAGTTCCAGATACAATAAAAAAAGTAGTATTTTTAGGTGGTGAACCGTTAATGACTTCACGCCACGAAAAGTTTTTAAATTTAGTAAAAGATCCTAGCAAAGTTGAAATAACTTATAACACTAACGCAACATTTATGTTATCTGAGCAACTTATAAGTTTATTAAAACAGTTCAAAAATGTACATTTTATTGTTAGTATTGATGGATATAAAGAGCTAAATGAAAAAGTTCGTAGCGGAACAAAATGGATCGATGTATTAAACTTTATTGAACAAGTAAAAGATAATAATTTTTCGATGAGTATTAATAGTGTGTTACATTTAAACAACTGGCACGGAATGCCCGAGCTAGAAAGTTTTGTAAAAACCTTAAATGTTGATTGGGAATTAAATATATTAACTTATCCTTTACATCTAGATGTTAAAAATTATAGTGACAAAGAAGAAGTAAAAACAATTATTAACGCTACAAATATACCAAACAAAGAATATGTCCTCAACCATTTATCATAATATACAACAGATTGCTACACAAGAGGCAAAGTCTATCGAAAACTTATTACAGCATTTTACAAATGTAATTGAAGTTGACGATAGCCCAGACTTAACGGATATCCATCCGCGTGATCGTAATGATATTAATTTAAATTTTATAGTTGTAGATGACACGCTATTTCCAAAAACTTATAAATTATTAAAAACAATACCAGAATTTATTGATGCAAACATAATCGGGTTTGGGCCACAGTCTCAATTATATCCACATGTTGATACTGTAGAATTAGAACCGTATGCAGAAATAGATTGGCTTAGTGTGTATATAGGATTGTTTGTTCCTAGTTACGATGCAGATAAAGTTGGAGTTAAAGTAGGAAAAACTGTTTACAATCATAAAAATACTATTATCTTTGATACACAAATTCCTCATAGTGCTTGGAACTGGACAGACGACTGGTGGGTGTCAATTAGAATTGCTGTCAGAAAGTGTTAGTACTTTAATCTTTTTAGTTTTAGAAACTTCTGGAAGTGTAATTTTTTCAGCCCATGGACAAAAAGCACATTGTGATTGTGGCTCTAATCTAGTTTTAACCCACTCGTTAAATTCGTCAATTGTACAACCTAAATCTACACTTGCTAAGTCTTTGTACTTTCCGTCTATCTGAAAAGTTTTTGATAATTGTGGCAATATTGCTTGTCTAGCACATCTATAAAATCTTCCTTCTAAGAAGTACATACATTCTGAAGCAATACATTTTTTATGTGACTCTTTTGGATCATAAAGTTTATCCCAAGTAAGTTTCTGTCCTGGTTTTGCAATTAAGCTCTCTTTATAAAACAACCAAGACTCGCTTATTTTCCCCATATACTTTCCATCTAGTGAAAGTTCGTAATGCCATACTGCGTCTTCGTGTGAATCGTCAAAATACTTTTTCCACGTAATCTTAGGAAAATTGTTATTAAACCAAGCAAGTGTACAACTCAAATCTTTAGGTGAATGTGCAGATATTTCTAAACGCCAATTTCTTTCTGGCCAGTCACTGGGAATTCTGTCCAAGTTTCTTCCATTCGTAACTATCCATTTATTATCATGATTAGGCCAAACAGTTTCTACTTGTTTCATCCAATCATTCAGATACGGATTAGTAGTAGGCTCACCACCTAAGATTGTTATCCAGTCAAAGTAAACTTTGTCTTTTAATTTATACAAATCTTCATGTGGCTTAAAATGTCCGCCCCAATTTAAGTTATTGTAGGTAAAACAACTATCACAGCCAATGTCGCATGTATGACTGATGTACAAACTAAGTTCCGGTAATGTAATCATTATTACATATTTAACCAGGACTAGTCTTTTTTACTGTAGAGATGATTAAATACATTAATATTAGCAGTAAAGGAGAACGAATTGAAGGTAACTGAAATACCAGGGCTTGGGTCATTTGGGCATTATATTGACGATGTTGACTTTGATAATTTGTCTCGAGAAGAATGGTTTGAAATTGGTAAATTACATTTAAAAGGTTTAGTAACAATACTTAGAAATGTAAAAATTTCTAGAGATGACTACGTAGATAGAATAAGACAATGGGGGCCGGGAAAAGGAACACGTAATTCAAGAGCACATTTTAAAATGAAATATGGAGAAGATTTTGATCCAAAAGATGAAGGTGCTTTTGACAAATTTAATGTAAGTGAAGAAGATAGAAAATATTTAATTTTTAAAAGACATTTTGTTGATAAGACAGAAGGTGGAAACTTTCTTACTCGTGTTAGTGGAGAAAAAGATGCTGACGGTAATTCACTAGGTGCGTTTTCTGATGGTGAGTTGCTTTGGCATAGTAATGAGTCGAGCGAATTAACTTTTGCTCCTGAAGTAGCATTATTAGGTTTTCAACACATGAAAGGCAGTAGTACCGGATTTGTACAAAGCGTTGATTTATATCATTCATTTAGTGAAAGTTTCCGTAGTGAGTTAGACGAAATGGTTATAATTCACGAATATATTCCAGGCGGCATCAACGACAGAGAACTTACTGATCCTAATTTAGCTCATGTTCTTAGAATGGAATTTTGTCAATTTGATGGCGCAGAAGTTCCTATGGTACTAACAAGTCCAGGAGGTAATAAAGGATTACATTATACTACAAATACTGCAACAGGTATAAAAGGAATGAGTAAACAAGAATCAGATAAGATTTTTAAAATTATCGATGAAGCATTGTTTACAGAAAAATATGTTTATGACCACAAATATGAATCAGACAGCGACTTATGTTTATTTGACAATAGTGTTACATTACATAGACGTAAAGATCCAGGACATCCTAACAGATTAGCATATAGAATACAATATGATCCTTCTAATTTACTAGATAGTCCGTGGTATCCGTACAATCACTTTCCTGAATATGCAGAAAAATATAAACAACAAACACACGAACTTATAGAACTTACTGGTCTTAAGGATTTTAAACTACCATAATGAAAAAACGAGTATACCTATTTCAAGTGAACTACCAAATGGGTCACGGACAATATACTAGTCTGTGGCTTCCGTATAGCGTTGCGTCTGTATGGACATATGTAAATCAGTTTAAAGAAATACAAGATAACTTTGAAGTACAAGAATGCATTTTTATGCGTGAAGAATTTGAAGATGTATTAGCTAGATTAGATAATCCTGAGTTATGCTTGTTTAGTCACTACTTGTGGAATGATAACTATAATTTAGAATTAGCAAAGCGCATCAAAAATAAATGGCCCGAATGTATAATTATATTCGGTGGTCCGCAGGTTGATGAAATAGGGTTTAACTTTACAATGGCAAATCCTTTTGTAGACAGTATTGTAATTAATGAAGGTGAAGTAAGTCTGCATCATTTGCTAAACGATTATTTAAAAGATGATCTACGTCCGATTTATCAAATTGTAAAAAGAGTAGATCCAGCTGGGTTGCCTAGTCCTTTTGTTGACGGAGATATTTTACAAAAAGTGGTAGATGACAATCCGGGCATCAAATGGGCAACTTGTTTAGAGACAAATAGAGGTTGTCCTTTTAAGTGTAGTTTTTGTGATTGGGGAAGTTTAACGCAATCAAAAATTAAACAATTTGATCTTACAAAGGTTTACAGAGAATGGGACTGGATTGTTAATAACGGTATCGAATATGTACATATTGCAGATGCTAATTTTGGTGTATTCTATGACAGAGACAAAGAAATAGTTGATTACATAGTCAAAAAGAAAAAAGAAACAGACTATCCGCACAATGTAAGTGCTACATGGTACAAAAACAGTGCAGCAAAAATGATTGGACTTGCAAAAATACTCGAAGAAGTAAATCTTAATAAAGGATTTACGCTAAGTGTTCAAAGTATGAATGAAGAAACTCTTGAGTCTATTGAACGTAAAAATATGGAAATGTCTAAACTAGCAGATATGTATGCAGAATGTGACAAGCAAGATGTTGCATACTATACTGAATTTATTTTAGGATTACCTTTTGAAACAAGACAAACTTGGCGCGAAGGATTATGTGCTGCTATAGAAGCAGGATGTCATTTCTTTATTGATGTGCATCCTTTAGAAGTTTTAAAGAACAGTAGATTTGCAAAACAAGTAACAGAGTTTAATTACGAAGTGTTTAAGTTTACAGTTGTAATGCCTAATCAAATATCACGTATTCCTGAAATGCACAATTATGTTATTGCTAGTGAGTTTATGTCAAGGCAAGACTATATTGATAGTTGGATGTGGGCATGGAATGTGTTACATTTCCATCATTATGCGTGGACACAAGGAATAGCAAAATTTGCACGTAATCACTTAGGTATTTCTTACTTAGACTTTTATGAAGACTTGCTTGAAAATTGCATTAAAAAAGATGAGTTCTTGAATATGCTATATGAGCAACAAGAGCATCAATTAAAAGACTTTTTCTGGAATACAGAAAGTGATGTTGTATTTGATAACGATAATGTGATTGTTGTACTAAATCAAATCGAATGGCACAAAAATAGAGAGCGAGTACTTGATACTATACAAACATGGGCTAGAGAATATCTAAAAGACTTACCAAACGATCTAGTGGAAGAAGTACTTAAATTTTCTGAACTGTATCTTGTTAACAAAGAAAGAGTTGTTGACATATCCGGAGATTTCAGCTATAATATAAATGAAGTTTGTAATGAAGGTGCTACATTAATTAAAGAAGATGTGTCGTATACATTTAAAAATAAGTTAACTTGGGTAGATGATAAAGACTTTAAAGATAAACTGTTTTATAAAAATAGAAACGGATTTAGCATCCTAAAAGTGGAAAGACAAAATAATGCCGGAATACGTAAAGACAATAAAAAACTTTTGGAAACAAGAATTAGCCAGCCACAAGTATGCTAGAGTTGTTCCATTTGTTGCCAAAAACTTTGATCATTTAGATAGAGAATATTACAATAAAGATCATTTGTTACAAAGTTTTAATGAAGAACTATCCTGTGCCGATGAATTTAAAGGCGCCTTAGACGCTGTACAAGCGTCTGTAAGCTGGACTAATATACTACCTAATGTAATACTACCTACGCATAAAGATACCTTTTATACGCTACGACAGGAGCATAATGTAGAATTAGATGACTGTTTTCGTTATTTAATTTTTTTAGAAGACTGGGTATTTGGACATTATGTAGGTTTTGAAAAGAAAAACATCACACACTGGAGAGCTGGTGATGTGTGGAAATTTACAGGACATGAAATGCATTACGGAGTAAATGCAAGCAATGTTTCGTTTCATACTTGTCAAGTGAGTACGTTTGAATGAAATTTGGAATCTTAGGCTACGGATATGTAGGCAAAGCAACACACAAAGGTTTGCTAAAAGATGAAAAGTGCATAGTGTACGATACTATGTTTGATGTAGATAAAAGTATTATCTACGAAGCAGACACTGTTTTTATATGTATTCCTACAATTACAGATAAAGATATTAATATTATTATTGACGAGATTAAAGACCTACAAGAACACAATCCCGATGTGCAAATTGTTATACGCAGTACATTGCCTTTGGGTGCATGTGATAAAATACAAGTAGAAGTAGGACCTATTATCTATATTCCAGAATTTTTACGTGAACGCTATTGGGATACAGATTGTTTAAAACGTCCTTTAGTTGTAGGCTGTGACGTTGCGAACTTTTTACCAGACTGGCTATTGGAAGAAGAAATACACGAGTGTTGTACTAACGAAGCAGAGCTAGTAAAGATGTTTGCTAATAACTTTGCTATAATGCGTATTGCATTTGCAAACGTATTTTATGATTTATCTGAAAGCGTAGGTGCAGATTATAATGTCGTAAAAGATATGTTTTTTAAAATACAACAAGATCAAACATACATGGAAGTACCAGGACATGACGGTACAAGAGGTTTCGGCGGCAAATGCTTGCCCAAAGACTTAGACTTTCTTATCGAAACATTAGATAAACACAATATAGATCAAAATTGGTTTAAGCACATTAGAGAGTTGAACAAGGGATGGAAAGAAAAGTTCTAGTAACAGGCGCCAGCGGACTAATTGGCAGAGAACTATGCAAGCAACTTATAAAAGATTTTTATGTTGTTGCACTAGATAATGGGTTTAGATCTACGGCTATACCTAAGTGTAATGAATTTATAAAAGAAGATATTAATACATATGTATCTTACGTAGCCAATGACTTTGATTACATCTTTCATATGGGAAACATAAATGGTACAAAGTATTTCTACGAAATACCTAATAAACTTATAGAAAATAATATACGTGCAGACTTTTCTATATTTAAATTTGCAGAGTTAAACACTAGCTGTAAGCTAATATACGCTTCGTCTAGCGAAGTTGTAGCAGGTACAGACACTTATCCTACAGTAGAAGAAACAGACGTTACAATACGCAATATACAAAACCCTAGATGGAGTTATAGACTAGGCAAACTCGTAGGTGAAAACTATCTTGCTAATAGCTCTATAGATAATCTTATAGTAAGATTCTTTAACGTATACAGTGAACATAGTTTTAGTGGACATTTTGTTGCAGACATTGCAGAAAAGATTAAGAATGACAATTATGAACTTATTGGTGCAAATGAAACTCGTAGTTTTTGTTATGTCGAAGATGCTGTTGACGCTGTAATTAATTTAAAAGATGTTTCGAACGAAGTCATTAATGTAGGTTCTGATGAAGAAATACAAATATTAGATGCTGCAAATATTATTGCAGAATCTTTAGGCAAGTTAAATGTACCTTGGATTATTAAAGAAGGACTTACTGGAAGTGTAAAAAGAAGAAACCCGGATGTAAGTTTACTTAAAAAACATTACCCCGGGTTTAAACCTCAAAAATTTAAAGATGTATTAGTTAAAATAGATCTTGCCAAGTAGTGCCATCATAACACTGTGCTTTATTAGTTGAAGCAAGATAAATCATCATTCCAGCTGCTGGTGCAGTAATAGCTGCATCTCTTGCTGTTGGATCAGCATATGTAAATAAAGTTGCTGCGCCAAAGAAATTTGTTTGCTGTGCTGAATTAACAACTATACCTGGAACAACGTTACCTGTTCCGTCTCCAACACCAAAGATAAGTCTTCCTGGAATACCGCCTGCTAATGGAGTGTCGTCTACCTGGGCACTCATTGCTGCTACACCCGCTGATGCGCCATTTGCGTCAGCACCAAACCACGAAAGTGTAACTACTTCGTCGTCTGCTTGTAATGCAGCTGGAGAACCTTGTGTTCCTCTTGATCTTTGAAGTATTAGCTGTTGTCCAACATCACTATCATTAAAGCCTTCGATATTAAACAATGCATATGCATCATCAGCACTGCCGTCTGTAATTATTCTTATGCCTGCTTTTTCACCGTCTCTGTTATCACCTTGTAATAATATTGTACTTCCGGAAAAAACACTTGTAGTTATTTCTTCATTGTTAATACGTCCAACAATAGTACTTGATGTATCATCAATAATTATAGACGAATCACCTCCGAATACTGTTCCTTGTATAGAACCGTAAACATCGCCTACTACTCTACCAAAGTGTGTTCCGTTAGTGTTTCCGTAAAATGCACCGTTTGCAGTAATATCTCTACCAGTAATGTCAGCAGCTGGGATATTGGTATCGCTACCAATAACTACACCATCTAGTGTACCGCCTGAAATCGTAGCACTATCTGCTTCAAGTTGTGTAAATGTTGATGTTCCTGTTGATGCAATATCACCTTGTACATCGCCTGTAACATCTCCAACAAGATTACCTTGTATAGAACCAGTAGCACTAATAATTGTTGCACTTAATGTATCAGTTAACGAATCGTAAATTATTGTACTGTCTGTACTAACAATTTGTGAGGTAGAAATAGAATCAGCAGTAAATTGTCCTGAAATTTCGCCGCCTTCTGCAAATATAGCATTCCATCTTCTGTTAGTAGACCCTAAGTTGAATTGTCCGTCTAGTGCTGGTCTAAGTGAGGAGTTAATCACACCAGCTACATTGACTACATCTGCATCTTCGTCACCTAAGTTAATTGTACCTGTTGCAGTAATAGTACCATCAATATTAATATTACCTACGCCGACAATGTTATTGTTATTTAGGTCTAAGTTGCCACCCAATTGTGGAGATGTATCACCGACAACTTCTGTAAAAGCATCTGCATCTGTTGGTCCTACCAGTACACCTCCAACTGTAGCACCGTCACCGACAAACAACTTTTTAGTATCTGTTGTGTATATCAGTTCACCTTGTAACGGTGTTACAATCAATCTATCTGCATCTGGACCACGTCTTACTAGTAAAGCCATGTTTATTTAACTCCTGGAATCATTTTATTATATGTATTTATGCCAGATGTCAGAAAGCTACTTCCTTTTCTTTAGGAACTTTCTTGTTCTCTGTTGTATATCTTTTTTTAATCGAGGTGTGTCAAGACGGAAGTCTATATTAGTAATATAGTCTTCGTATTCTTTGAATAAGTCTTCTAGGATATCTTCTAACGGTTCGTCTGGGCTATTTTCTTTAGTTTTATTAAGATCGATATCCCAGACCTTACCGTCATTAAATGCAACAATAACAGAACTTACATAATCCAAGGGGATTGCTTGCACATCTAAATCTGCAAGTACTTCTGGCCAATGTTCTACTACTTCTGAAGGTAATCCTTTATCGGATTTTTTAGACACTTTCTGCTGTTTTACTCTTTGCCTGGGCTTTCTTCTTAGTAGGAACAAGTGCTTCAGCTTGCTCTCTTAATGATTTTGCTTCTTTAAATAGTGCATCTGCTTGCGAACGATATTGTGCAGCCAGCTCTTCGTCTGACAATGGTTGTTCGTCTATTGTTTGTACATCATCAAGATATACATTTTCTGCTGGTGCTGGAGTTGCTTCTGGTGTTACTGCTGGTTGATCATTAGTACCTGAAGGCTTAATAGCTAAATCAGCAACACTTACACCTTTTTGCTCTGCAATGATTTCGTTTAGTTTGTCTAGCATAACAGTTGTCTTTGTGTCAGGCGTCATTTCTACACTGGTAGTTGGAACTTTAATCATTTTACCAGTTGTATGAAATCCTGCTAACATGTTTCTTCCGTCAGGCAGACGAGTACGTGCCATAGCTTCTGCTAATTCGTATGCACTTTGTCCAGCATCAGATTCTACTAACTTTATTAAAGCGTCATGTTCTTCTGCCATTAAATTTTCTGTAGTTACTACGATTGCATTTTCGGGTTCGTTTGGAACCACTCTGTATGCAACAATAACTTTTCTTTTATTAGACGCAATGCGTCCTATATGTTTGATAGCCATATTATGCTCCTTGTTGCTCCGCCGGTTGCGCAGCCTGTTGTTTTTGGATTTCACCTAGAAATGCTTCTAGTTTTCCATATGTATTACCTACAACAGTCATTTCATTTGGCTTAAATGCACCACGTTGACTTGCAACGTCGATAATTTGTTTTAAGGCTGCCAAATCTTGGACTGTTAACTCAGCACCGGTTGCTTCAGGTGCAGGTGCTTCAGTTGTTTCAGGTGCTTTTGCTTCTTCGCTCATTATTATCTCCTGTAGTTAATTAAATGCGCTGTTAATATATTTACACATATTTCAAGTGAGGACATGCCAAAGTGAAATAAACACACTCTTTTGGGTTTTCGAATCCTACTTTTATATATGTTTCTAATTGATTGTCTTCGCTGATTATGAGAGAATCGTTTATATAAAATCTTCCTTTTAGATTAAACTCTATCCATTTGCATAAAGAATCTTCAAGATTAAATTTCTTAGGCATGGTAATATATTCGAAATGTTCGATAGGAGTATCGACTCTACGTAAGCCAAACAGATTTAAAGGATTTACTTTATTGTTCTTCATGCCGCATCGTAGTGTACAGTAGTTCCGAAAGGTGCTTGTAAATTTTTGTCAGCATGACTGTGAATAAGAAATACGGTATCACAGTAATCTTCTTCGCCCCAGCTATCCCAAGCATAGCCATCTGTAAACATAATAAATTTCTTAGGTTGAATGTCGTTGTCTTTCATGTACTGCCAGTTCACCATAAAGTCAGTACCGCCGCCCCCGGCAATCTCATATTCTGTAATTTCTCTACCATCGTCAGCACTAAAGTCATCTTCATTATAAACTTCAGTATCAAAGCACCAAATTTTAATATTATAGTCTTTGTATTCGTCCATAATACCTTTAACTTCTCCTAAAAAGTCTTGTGCTTGAACGTTACCAATTGAGCCACTCATATCTAAACTAATTGCAACATCGATAGTAGTATCAAAATTCATACCCGGTAATACTGCACCAGTGTGCCAGCCTTTGCGGCTAGGACGCATAAATGTGTAGTCGCTTTTGATAGTGCTTTGGATTTGCTGACGTAGTATTTCACGCCAATTCATTTTAGGCTCTGTAATTTCTTTGATTAAACGTTCAACGCCTGCAGGCACATTACCAGCGCCAGCTGCCTGTGCCGCATTAATCATTGCTTCTTTGATTTCGTCTTTGATTTGTTTTAGCTCACCTTTTGTATATTTTGCAGGTTTTTTGCTAATTTTGTTGCCGTTAGCATCGACGCCTTCTTCGCCTTCTTCGCCTTGATCACTTTCGTTGTCAAGATGTTCATCGAGCATTTCGCCTTCGTTTTCTAATTGCTCAAGAAGTTCTTGTAATTCTTCACCACGTTTTTTAGCGTCTTCAAATAGTTTATCGTAAATTTCTTCAGAAGTATCTAAGTCATATGTGAAGTCTTGGAAACAGTCTACAATCTTAGGTTTCTCGCCAATACGATCTCGTACAAGCAAGTTATTAACTTTGTAGTCTGCGGCAATGTTATACAACATTGGATGACGATCACCCCGACGTCCTAAGTGATCAAATACCATGTGTAGTATTTCGTGTGCAACAACAAACTCAATTTCTTTGTTTGACATTGCATTAAAGAACTGCGTATTGTAATAAAGATTTCTGCCATCTACTGCGGCGGTCATTAACCAGTCATCTGCGGCTAAAATACGCAAACGAGTTGCCATATTACCAAAGAAAGGATGGCGCAAAAGTAAACCGATTCGAGCAGTAATGATTCGATCCATAACATCTACACGCATTTCTTCTAACTGCTCTGGTGTAATGTTTGGGTCTGGTTGCCAATGCTTTAATTTAGTTTGAGTGTCTTTAGTACTCATTTGCATTACAACATAATCTGATATAAAATCTAACATACTTTTGCCCTTTCCTAACTATACATATATTATAGCAATATTTAATAGATTTGTCAAGACCTATTATGCTGCCGCTTTAATATACTTACCGTAACGTGAATAAAACTCATCAAAGCATTCTACTTCATCGGGATCGATTGGAAGTGAGTATTGTGTAACAGCAAGTTTAACACCCATAACAACTAATTCCGTGTCAAAGTTATCCATTGCAAAGCGTAGGAAGTTGTTGACTTTGTCATCAAACGACTTATCTTTCTTTTCATCTGCTTCTTTAAGCTCGTAGCATAGTGATACAGTCAATGAGTACATTGCACTAATTTCTTGCGTTCTAAGTTCTTTTACTTTACCTTCAAGAATGTCTGTTGGGTTAGGCATAGAACTTGCAACTTTACGATGTGCCATAAACTTAACAGCAATACCTTCGCCAACTGAACCTGCAACAAGATCTGTTGTTGTGTTTTCATCAACATCATCTTCAAGTAGTTCTGATACAAACGACCAACTACGAGGTGTTGCAAACGAACGGCTTGGTGACTTCGGATCAAAGTCGTACAAGTCTTTCTTAGCAAATGTAATGTAACCTAGTACGTCTTTATGAATACGGTTATCAGCAGCCCACTGAAACCAGTCATCAAAGTCAACACGTAACTCTAAGTGAACAAAGCGGTTAGCAAGTGGAGCAGGCATACGGTAAGTAACACCTTTGTCTGCTTCGCGGTTACCTGCCGCAACAATCATTACATTGTCTGGAAGGTTATAACTACCAACTCGACGATTAAGAATAAGTTGATAAGCTGCCGCTTGTACAGCCGGCGATGCTGAGTTCATTTCGTCTAAGAACAAAACGATATGCTTAAATTGTTTTGCCATTTCTTCGTCTGGAAGTTCTACTGGCGGCGCCCATTTCATTGTGTTATCGTTTGCGGCATAATAAGGCATGCCTTTAATATCTGTTGGATCCCACAAAGACAGTCGAATGTCAATAAGATGTGAGTTTTCGAAAGAGTTAGTAATCTGTTCAACAATGTCAGATTTACCAATGCCTGGAGGTCCCCATAAAAAGATAGGACGTTTTTTCTGCATTGCAAGTTTAATGCTTGTTTTAGCAGCGTTTGGACTAACTGTACGAGTTACTTCTGACATAGTATATTTCCCTCTGTTTTTCTAACTATGTATATATAATACGTTCAATAGCATCAAATGTCAACCGTTTTTAGTAGAAAGATCTTGTTTTAAAACAATAACTTAGGAATTTTCTTGTCTTTTCATGGCCTTTATTAAGCCATATTTTCTTACATCGCCACTAAAAAGTGTTAGTTCTACTGCCTTTCGTTGATCAGTAACTACAATACTTCGATTATTTAAGTAGTACGGACAGTTTATAAACTTATCTAAAAACACTATTATTTGTGCAGTAATTATCATATCTGGCGGATATGGTATATCATAGACTTCTATGCCTATATCTTGTAATACATTGTATCCAGCTTCTGTTAAACGTAATCCTCCAGATGACTTTGTTCGAGTGTTTTGCCACCAGAGATACATATACTGTTGTACAGTTGCTTCGTCTGTGCTTTTTTCTAACTGTTTTAGAAAAACTTTAGTGTATGTCTCTTTCCAATTCATAATAAATATTAACTACGTATATAATATATTTATGTAAGGCAGTATAGTATGCAGTATATTTGGAAAGTTTGGGAAAAAGAAATGCATCTTAGCGAAGCATGTAAGTGTTATTCTGATATATTAATACTAAGTCCTGAAGAAGCTCAAATAACTAGATTTAATACAAAAGAATTAAAAAAGAAAAAGATAACTGCGGTAATGGGCGGCTATGATTCTAAGTGGTATAAAACATATTTTAAATCAAAAGTAAACTTACATCTTTGGCCTAATTTCTTTTTGTATCATATGATAGCAATGAACAAAGAATTTGACACACCAGATACAGAAATCAAATATCTTTTTACTTGTTTAAATGCTAGACCGCATTTACATAGAGTAATAATGCTTGACACTTTAAAAAAATATAATTTATTAGATACAAACATATATTCTTGGAACGATAAAGACCCAAAGAATGTTAATAAACATTTTAATGACTACGTTCCTAAGTATTGGAGATACAAACACGTTACAATTGATAATTATAATCAAGACCCTGAAGTTAAGTTAAGAACATTGCCCTTAGAAGTGCATCAAAGTTTAATTAATCTAGTTACAGAAACTTTTACTGATGTTCCTTTTATAACTGAAAAGACATATAAGAATTTTATTTTTGGAAAGCCTTTTTTAGTTTTCGGTTTTCCAGGAATACATAATCATCTAAAATATATGGGGTTTAAATTGTACGATAGTATTATTGATTATTCGTTTGATAAAGAACAAGATGATATTAAAAGATGCAATATGATTGTAGAGCAATTAGCTAAGTTGTCAAATAAAGATTTAAACGTTCTAAATCAACAAATGAAAGAGGTTACAATATATAATAAACAACATGCAATAGATATTGTAAAATCAGAAATAGGCATCCCTGATATAGTTAGAGACTATCAAAAATATATAGATATTATAGATAAAACTAAAATTAATCTTCAGACTCTATAGTTCCAGAAGTTAAACGATATACTTCGAACTCGTCTGTGTTGAACATGTCGTTAAGTTTTTTTGCTAAATTGTGTGCATGTCCTGGGTTTGAAAAACTTGTCTTCTTATACTTAGGTCCGGGGTAGTTTGTAAGAATATTTGAGCTTTTAAGATTAAATGGCTCACTTCTATAAAATACAGCCCATATGGCTTCTGACTTTAAAACTTGTTCGCTTTTGTATGTCTTCTTATCGATATTTTCAAGAAGCACCGTTGGTTTAGGTCTGCTCATAAATGCGTATCCTTTAAATAATATACGCATATATTTATCTCTTTTAGAGGTTATCTACGTAGTTTACTTCCAATCAGAAGTAGTGCTGCCTAACTGTACTACTACAGTTTCGTCTTGATTTTGCTTCTGTTGAAGAAGTTTTTCTAAATCACCGTTTAATCTAGCCATAACTTCTCCTAAAGCAAACGCAAGTCGTTTAGATGTTTGTATATCTAATTTAATTTCTCTTGCATTTTTAGCATCTGCAGATTTTACACTAGCAATAAATTGTTGTATAGGTTGTGTATTAATAGGATCCATTTAATAACTCCGGTATAAAATGTTTTGCAATTAGCTCATGAACTTCAGTAGTATAATGTTCTTCGTCTAACTTCATGTCTTCGATATTAATATTTAAGTTTTCTTGGATCCATACATTAGCTGGTGTCCTAAAAACCTTAGTATTAGGTAAGTTTGAGTAAGTTTTAAAATTATCAGGAAATTGTACACGATCGTTTATACGCCATACATATACAGGAACATCACTCATAAAGTCTATTAAAGCAATATCCTTACAGTATTCTTCGTGTTTAAGATGTGTACCTACTTCAGTATGAAACTTCATGTGCATATAGTTAGTATCAAAGCCTGGCCAGTCATATCCACCGTTTAGTTCGGGATAACCTTCATCATACATACCAATACTTTCCCATTTTGCCTTTTCGTTCCACTCTATGGCTTTATAGTCTTTAGTATTAAAGTCGTCGTATAAAATATATTTTTCGTCTTCTTTGTATGTACGAGTAAAATGGTCTACATCTAGCTGTCTAAACTGTAGATCTGTATTATTACCCATTATCCATCTATCCCAGTACGTAGATTGAATTACAATACCAGAAACTAAATGGTTATTAAGAACGTGTTTAATCCATCTCGGATATTTGTTATTAGGCGCACCTGAAGAAGAATAGATATAGCACTGCTGATCTGCTAAAGATTCAGCATAAATTTGTGCATAATTATTATCGTCCCATATATGCTTATCGCCTGTTGTAGGATCTTGCCAAAAACCGTTTGTATGACTACATCCTACAAATAACAAATTACCTTGCATTTGCTTTACTTAGTTCCTGGCGCATTTCTAAATCTGTTTTAAATGGACCTCGAGTTTCGTAACGTTCTACAGTGATGAGTTTAGGACAAAAAGATTTAACCCAACCTTTTTCGAATTTAATAATAAAATATCCTGCACAATACAGGCTCTTAGACTTTTCACTTTTTGTAAAAAGAGGTAACTTAGCTTGAACATTAAACAACGGATTATAAGGTGTACAGCTAGTAGGATAGCCATATACTTCTTTATCTGCATCGTTAATTGTTGTTTTATTATCTTTAACCCAATCAATTTCGCCTAAGTTGTTTTTAAGATGTTTTGCATTTTTAAAAAATACTGTACCTTTAGTATTAGTAAACATAAATTGTTTCTCTTCATTAACGGTTAGAGTTCCTACACGTTCGCCCTGAGATTCAACAATCCAAAACTTGTCTTTTAATACTTCTTTTGCATTTACTGTCATTTAATATACCTCGCTTGTAAAGGAACTGAATATTGTTGTGCTTGATCTGCAATACGTTGCATATCCCACTTAGCGCAGAATTTCATAAGACGCATACCAACTTGTGTAATGTCTTTAGGTTCTACTTCTTTAACTGTATTATTAATTATCTCTCTTATTTCTGCTGGCTGTGCAGATAAGTCACATAGTGTTACATTGCGGTTGTAGTCGTCCAAAACACGGTGCTCAACACCATTATGATCAACCCAACGCTGTAGCATAAGATTATTCCAGTTATAACCTTTCGTGGACTTATCGTCAAATGCTTCCAATAAGCCAACTTTATTCTTTGTACCTTTCTTTCGAACGCCCGGATAAGCGGAGAAAACATTGTCACTTGTATCACCTCGCATACATTTTTCAAACAACATATATTCAGGATTAGGTGCTGCCTTAGGCTCACCTGTCTTTTTATCTACTACAGGCTTACCTTTGTCGTCAAAGTAACCTTCGTGTGTAATTGTAACGTTTTGTATACCGTTGTACTGACGTACATTAGGAGCAATTAGTTGTGCAAAGTCACCGTCGGTACTGATAATAACATGATTGTCATTAGGATGTGCTTGCACCCAGCCAGCAATTAAGTCATCTGCTTCTAGTTGCGGATGACGCATAACTGTACAGTTAGTCTTAGTACTAACAAAGTCTTTAAACTCGTCAAAGATTTCCCAAAACACAGTATCTTCTTCTTGCTGTGCCGGAGTCATTGCGTCTCGTGTTTCTTGTCTGTTACGCTTATAAGGCTCGTAGTAGTCTTTACGCCAGCTACGTCCTTCTAAGCAGAAAACAACATGATCTGCGTCGAAGTCTTGCCATGCCTTTTTAACACCACTAAGCGTAATGTGTAATGCCATACCTACCTTTGTATCAATGTCGCCACGTACTACGTGTCGAGCTCTAAAGAAAGTGTTAGCAGTATCTACAAGTATATAAGTTGCCATATGTTATTGCCTATATTATCAGTTACAATATACATTATTGCATATATATTTTAATTTGTCAACCAAAATTATTCATAATCTCTTGGTTCATAAATGTCTCAAGATTTGGATTATTTTTCCAAGATTCAATGCCTGGTAGTCTTAAATCAAATGCAATACTTAATCTTAACTGCTCTTTTTCATTCTTATTAACACCGTGCGGAACATAGCTTGGAAACAATGTTAGTCCGCCTTTTTTGTTTTCAGCAGGAAAAATTTGTGTGTCGTCAATTGGAGCTCTATAATATGTAGTGGTATGCGGATAATCATCTAAATGCATGTTGCCACTTAGATATACATCAGGACCTGCACCGTGTTTATGTTCGTCAATACCATGTCCTTGACGAACGATATTATACCATAATGTCATTTCTAATTCTTGTACTTCTAGATGTTCTAAATGACAAAAATTTAAATAACTAGCTCTTAAAAAATTTAAAAGATCGTTTAACTCAGGACATTCGTTTGCAAAGTCAAATAGGTTGTATAAACTAAATCTGCTTGTAACACTATCTTCTCCTAATCCTGTAGCAGCATCATGGTGAGTTTCGATAGCTAATATTCTAGGTTCGATTTCAATTAAAAAATTTCTAATTTTATCAATTTTTTCTACGTCATTCCATTGAGTTTGAAATATGGGAATATCCCATTGAGGGCTAATATCTGTAATAGGGTGTAAACTTTTTAATCTTTCTACAATCATGAAACTTCGCTTTTACCTTTATCAATCGGAACAACATTTATGTAGCCCATATTTCTATCGGTAGCTTGGCCATCTTCGTCTAGCATTTGCATTACAATAGTTCTAAACCAAGCGTCTACAATTTGTTCTTGTGTTTCGCCTTTGTATCCAGCATCAAGTAACTGTTCAATAAACTCGTTATTCCAGTCGAGCTCAAAGAAACCGTTTCGAATGTTATCTGGATTAATTTGTGTGTCTAAAACAGCAACCCAAGGTTCGCCAGCTTTTGTAGCAGCTTCTTTTTCTGCGTCTAGTGCTTCTCGACGAATATCTTCTTGTGTCTTTACAACTTCAGGTTCTTGTTCTTCGACAATCTTAGGAGTAACTCCTAAAAGTTGTTTAATCTTTTCCCATTGTGTCATAGTCCTGCCTCCCTGGCACGTTTTTCTAAGTCTACATCTAGCTCTTTATCTTTAGTAATAGGAGCAGTCATAGCCTTTTGATGTTGTTTATTTTTATACACGATCTTAGGTCCCCCATGCATTTCCGAATAATGATATGTGGAGTCTTGGGGTAAATCGCCATCCTCTTTCCATACACGCTTCGGCAACGTCTTTAACATTGAGACTGTATTCTTCACTGCGTCCGCCCAGCGGCATAAGATATACCGGACATTGAACCCCGGCGTCTCTGTAAGCGTCCACAGCTCTTGTAACTTCGTCAAAGTCATCTTGAGTAGCCACAACAAACTTAAGATAAATGTCACTGCCGTCAACAAGGCTGTACTCGCGAGCAACATTAGGCAATATAGCAGTTTCCCAAGGTTCTCCTGAGACACTAAGTTTTGGGGAACAACTCCAAGTGACTTCAAATCTGTTTTGATCTGTGAGATAGTTGTAGAAGTCGTCATGTAAAGATTGTGTAGTATTTGTTTCAAATGTAACATTTTTTAAATCCTGCATCTTTGGATGCTCAAATAAATCAATATAAAGCTTCTGCCATGCAAGCAAAGGCTCACCACCAGTCATGATCAAATGAATATCTTGACCGTTATCTTGCGTCCATTTACCATTTGGAGTAAGTGATAGCAAGTGTTCAACAACTTCGTCTACTTCTTTAAGCATATTAAAATGCTTAAATTCAGGATAGATACTTGCATAAGTGTCGCAGCCTGTATGTATAATAGGTAAGTCGTTAAATTCTTTTGTAGTCTTATGAACATCTTTAGCAATTAGATCTGCAACTTCGGCATTATGTTTAATGCCTTCTTTGTGAAGTGTCCAACGATCCTTTGTTTCGCCAGTACCAAAGTTCATACAGCGGAAGTTACAACCAAATGTACGTAGGAATACACTAGGTACTCCTACAAACTTGCCTTCGCCTTGCACACTGTAAAATGCTTCACTATAGCGTAGTTTCATTAAAATATCTCCTCTGCAATGCCAATAAATTCTGCAATAGCAAATAGTAATGCAAACAGAACTAATGAGCCAGTGGCTGCGGCAACTAGACATGCTCCTAATCTAATAATACTTTTCACCATGCTTAAATAAAAATGTGTTTTACCCGGATCTTTATTTAACATGCGAACTCCTGTTGCAGTTTAATGTTATCAAAAAACTCTTTCTTTGTACCAGGGTCGTCTTTAAACGCACCTTTTAGTACAGTTGTTTGTGTAAGTGAACTATGTGCCATAATGCCACGATTCTCACAACAGCCGTGTGTTGCTTGAATATAAACACCTAAGTGTTCTGCACCTGTTGCTTTAGCAATCTCACGTGCAATATCATTTGCAAGTTCTTCTTGCAGTGTGCCACGTCGAGCGCACCACTGTGCAATGCGTGTGTACTTAGATAGTCCGATAAGTTTTTCTGCGGCAATAATACCAATGTATGCTGTACCAGTCACTGGCTGGTGATGATGCGAACACATTGATTTTAGTTCTGAACGAACAACTAACATACCTTCGTAGCGTTCATCTGAATCATTTGGAAATGCTGTTGCACTTGGAATAGGATCATAACGTCCTGCCATAATCTCATTAAAATACATTTTAGCAAGACGTCTTGCTGTACCTTGTGAGTTAGGATCATTATGTCGATCAATAACTAGTGCATCTAGTACACCTTCAAATGCTTCGGTTGCATCTTCAATAAGTGCTTCTTTGTCGCCTGCTTGTAAGACTTCTGAAATATTATCGCCTGCCCAATAGCGAATGTTTGCATCTTGCAAACGGGCTGTAATTTGTTTTGCTTTGCTCAATTTTATTCTCCGAGTTAAAGACGAGGATGTCTTATTGTTTAAGTATACATGATTATTTAGGTCTTGTCAACCTTTTCTTTCCAAAAGAAAGTTGAAATACTAAATCTATATTTGGGTGCAGTTGGACTTGGTCCGTTGAATCTATGTACAAGTTCACCATCAAACACAACCATTCTGTTAGGAGTATACGGTAATGCACAAATTATGTCTTTGCCGTTTTCGTCATAAAACATAGTTTCGCCGCTCCATCCATCTTTCCATTCTTTATTAGCATAATATAAGATGACATCTTGATCTTTATGTATATGATGTGTATGAGAGTCGGCTATAGTATCGCAATTAATAACAGTTTTTTCTATAGCACGTTCTTTAAATTCTTGAAACGGTTGTGCTTTTGTTAATATATTTAAAAAATCATTTAAACTGTCATTTGTGTGTGCATGTTCCCACATATCTGTAGTAATTTCACTATGAAAATATGCTTCTTTTTCAAATACACTATCAGCCCAGCCAATCTGATAAGGAGCATTCATGCATTTACCGTATAAAAGGGTTTGATCATCCCAATTGAATACATTGTCATAGACTTTTATTTGTGGGTGAGGCTGACTAACTTGTAACATTCACTAATCCTTGTATATAAGGTATATATTCTTTACCAATTATTTCATGTATATGTTTTGGATAATGTTCGCCGTCTATGGTATCATCCTCAATATTTAGATCTTTGTGTTCTAGAACCCAATTTTTAGCACTTTGTTTAACAATATTAATGTTAGTTAAGTCACCATATAAATTAAACTCTTCAGGCATGTATACTCTATCATTAATCCTCCATAAATGACACTGAATGTTGTGTTCTTTACATAGAGTATTGATAATATATAAGTTACTTAAATATTCTCTGTATTGTAAATGTGTAAGACTTTCATGATACAGCCGAGTATACGGATATTTTTCATGGAAAGGAGCCCAGTCTGGACTTATATCATGCGGATCATATGTTAACCCTTTAAACTGCTCGAACAGTTCTTTCCTACATTGTTCGACTAATTCTACATGATCGTCAGTGTGTTTCCAATCAGTATAATATTTGATACGTGGATTCCTTGGACATACATATCTATCATCTAAAAATAAATCACTTTTGGTGCCATCACCGTATTCGAGCGTACGACTAGCAGCCATTAGCCATCTATTCCAGTAAGTAGACTGAATAAACACATGATCAACATTGTGTCTGTCTATAATAGATTTTAACCAAATAGGATATTTTTGATTAGACGCACCTGGTAATGCATAAACAACTACATCCTTATTAAAATGCATTGAGTATACATCTGCATAATTATTATCTTGCCACTGCTGTACCTTTTCGTCTATACAAACGTATCCTGTTGTATGACTATCTCCCAAAAACGCAGTAACAGACATTATGCATCCTCAAGTGCATTATATGCCTCAGTTGTTCCTTCTGACAGTTTAGTATAGTCACCTTTACCTGGAACACAGTGTCTAATACCGCCTGCAGGATTTTTGCAATCATTATTTCTACGGAAGATCAAGTGTACATGGGGATACATGCAAGTTTGTCCTGCACTTTGCCCCATATTAATACCTACATTATAGCCTGTAATATTGTTTGCAAGACTAGATACATTTTGTTCTCCCATAGAAACAGCAAACTTAAAGCATCTCATTAGATTATCCTCGTGGTTTACTTTTGGAACAACAAGTGTATGTCCTTCGGTTACTGGATATTTGTCGTTGTAAACAACAAAATCTCTAGTATCAAGCTCAACATCTGTCCAAGGAGCTCGTCAGTCCTTTTGTGCTTGTTCTAATGTATCAAGATACATAAACTTCCTCCTCGATATATCGTTTTAATTCTTTATCTTCTACATCATTTGGAATATCATTTTTGTAAAAGATTCTATAGCTGTCACTACCGTACTTACCAATGCCACAGAGTTTAGTAGCATCTTCTCCGTCCCAATCTAACCACTGTTGTGACATTTTGTAAATGCGTTTTGCACGAACATTTTGCATACCCAACGGCTTTAGCATTTCTGCAATTTCGTCTACAGTTGCAAATAGTAGAAATCCAGCAGTAGGCCAGCGTTTAAAGAATTCTTTTAGTACAGGCTTAGTTTGACGCCTGTCTACTTGATTTAAACAGATGACACCAACCATATGCTGCCAGCTATCTTCAACTTGCTGTTGTACCATCAAGTCGTCTCTCATTGTCCTACATTCTCCCAAGGGTAAACAAGCCAAACATCTTCTTCTGCTTTGTTTACTTCGTGTACTGAGTAATTCACTCCGCCAAACTCGCTTGATAAGTTTTCTGTAATAACTGCAAAGCGGACATTGTTACCCCATACAGTATTCCAATTAGGATTGTCAGGTAAACAAGAGCTTTGCCAATCTTGTTTAATCCAATTAAATGTTGCACCAGTATCGTTTATATCATCTACAATTAAGATATTTTTCTTTTCAAAAGAATCACTAGTTTTGTAATCATGCCCTGAAATATAACCAAACGCATCTTCACTCATCCAGCAGTTACTTTCACTACCGTGTCCTTCTCTATCGTCACGCAAGCTAACCTTTAGTGCTTCACAACGAATGTTTAACATATTACTAAGAATAGTTGCAGGAACATTGCCACCTCTTGTAATACCTACAATGTAGTCAGGCTTCCAGTTGTCGTTATACATTTGTAGTGCAATGTTTAGACATGCTCTTTCGATGTCTGCCCAATCATAATATTGTTTTTTAATCATCTTCATTCCTTAGAAATTTAAATGCTATTGTATGTCTATGTTTGTCATAAAACGAAGTTGCTGAATGCAAAACATCACCATTAAATATTACTAGCCTATTAGGAATAGGAGCAATAGAAATCATAATAGGCATATCTTCGCCTTGTGTTTTTATTATACTATCAAATTTATTTTCTGTAAAGAAAAATTTTGTTTCGCCACCATCATTTAACCCCCAATTTTGATTAGGATAGTATAAGACTGTATATGTTGTAAAGTCGTGATGAAAATATGTTCGTTCATTTGGAGCATATAAATTAACATATGAACGATCAAGGTAACAATCTTTTAAATTATCAAAATGTTGTAGTTTAGAGTACAATGATTTAAATGTAACACTGTCGATTGGTAATTCGCTTACAAGACCACTCGGCGGAGTATTTGACTCGTCTGTTTCGCCTAACAAAAATTGCAGTGAAGACAGCTCTTTTTCGATTTGATGGAACTCACTTACAGAAAGGAACTGATCGTATGTTTGGATAAATCCATTAGCATAATCAGTAACAGTCATTCTCCTTTTGCACCTCGTGCTAAATATTCTTCGTTGTGTATCCAACGGTATCCTTCACGCTGTACAAAACGCATAAAGCCCCACTCTTTTTGTTTACGTCCCATAAAGAACAAACTCCAGCACGGAATCTCATTACCGTCTGCATCTTTAGCAAGTTCTAACCAATGCAAATCATCTGCTGAACGCATACGGAAGTGTCCTGGTCCACGCCATACTCGTGTAGCACCGCATACATTTCCTTCTTGTGAAATAACTGGGATATGTTCCCAGTACCCGCCTTTTAAAATAAATGTAGCATATCCCCAAGGATGATCGTGCAGTGTAGGTTCATCGCTTACAAGAACTTTGTGTAGTGTAATGTTAAAAGGAAAGCGTTTACGTTCTTTTAAAAATACATAATAACGGATAAGGTAAGGTACCTTTCCGTCTCTATCTGTAATTACTCGACGTCTGCCGAGCTTGTCCATTAATTTAGAAAGGAATTTCGTCATCGTCATTTCTGCCTTTCCAGTCTTGATGTACCATTGCATATATTGTTTTAAATTTTTCGTATGCTTGTGCTAGTGCAGGATAGTCATTGCACATATCTTCTACTTTAGAAACACTCGGCATATGATCTTCAAACTCAACCGGTTCATTTAATGTAATACTGTATGGTTCAACATCATCCCATTTGAACTCGCTACCTATTGTAGTGGTTGTAATTGAACTTATATCAATAGTGTCTGTCATATAGTCATTCATATTAATAGTAACATTATCACCAGTATTATTTACAAAATCGTCCAACTTTAAATCACTTATATCGATAGTAAAACTATCATCCTTTGATTGCGTCATACAATGCTGCTCCGCTAAAAAATTCTTTGTTTAACTTTGTACGTTGTTTATCTAAACTTACAAGATAGTCTTCATAGTTTTCTACATAATCTCGAATCTTGTCAACTATCAAACCTCTATACTTTCTATAAGCAAAGTAATCTTCAGTCCATGCACTTGGATATTTAAATTCAGGCAGCGCCATTTCACTGTAGCTCAATCGATCTGGAACCATAGGAATAGCATTTACAAGTGCGCCTTCGTACCAACTAATACCAAGTGTTTCTTGTAGATTAGCACTAAACACTAGTTTAGCTTCTCCTAACAAATTATGGTATTCGTTTTTAGTAAGAGTTCGCTCTTGACATACAACAAATTCATAATCTGGTAGTTGTTCTGCTAAGTCACGAAATATATCTACTTGTTTTTCTGGAGCAACACGATGAGGGAAAAGAATAAGATTACGCTTTTCCATACCTTTGTAACTGTCTAAACTATTCTTTAGATACTCCATAGGCCAACCTACACGATGTATTCTATTCCAGTCAACTGCATAGTCTTCGTCAAATACATCTGTAAACATATCAATGTGAAAGTCACTTGCAAAGAAGTTGTCATCATAACATTCAAACATTGACATCTCTGCATGACGTACCCAAGGTTTGTCCCCAATTAGTCTACCAAGGAAATCATGAGGATCATAAGAACCAGCATGCCAAAGGCCACCGACTCTAATATCCACGGATAAAAGACTAGCCATGTAACGAAGTTGTATAACCGTCGGATTCCACGCATCAGTATATAAGAAATAGTCTCCATCTTTAATTTCTCCTTTGCAAAACATTTCACCGATAGTTTCTAATTGCTTACTTTTGTAAACATTCGTACCGCCAAAGTTAAGGAAAGCCCCAGGCGTTGTAGCCTGAGGCGTTTCCCCACCGCTAATAACTTTTACTTGTTCATTTGTAGCACGTTGAAGCTGTCGTGGTAAATACTCTTTCCACTGTTTAGTGTAGCGTGTATCTACTGCTTCAATGTCTACAATGTAAATAGTCATTAGTTCCTCCGTTTATTAATATTACGTCCTGCATTACGAGATTTTGCACGAAGCCAATTTTGATGTTTTTTATATGCTTCCCAAACATTCGAACCATCTTTATATAGATCAGCCTCGTTAAAGACTTTACCTTCAAAGCGACAATAGTCGCGGAACTTGTCCAAATCGTCAAAAATTTTGTTGACTGGTGGAAAATTGTTAGCCATTTAAATAATCCTCTTATCATGACCTAGGGTAAAAAATAGAACAACCGTTTTCGTTGTCCTCAGCGACACTAATTTCTACAAATCGGTTTGGATACTTTGTAGAAATTTGTTGATACAAGTCATCTGCAATCATTTCACATGACTTGTGGTTTAACTCTAGTACGCCTTCGACGTCATAGAGTCGTTGCATCCAGCGTTTAAACTGAATGAATTCAATATCGCGATCGTTATGAAATACTTCAATACGAACACGAAAGTGAAAGATATGACGATGTGGAATACCTAAAAAACTTACGTCATCCCAATCGCCGGTTGCTAGTGCAGGATCTTTGTCAGCACCTGGATACATATGTACACCTTCTTTTTGAAAGGTTACCCAAATACTTCGTTCTGCGGTTTTCATACGATCATTCATATCTTCTTCTTTCATTCTACGACCCATATAATTCCAGTAAGATTCTCGTTGCATTGTTATATAATACTTTCATTTCATTCATTTGTCAAGTGTTAAAACTGAAATTTCCTAAAATATTGGCGCACTAGATCTGCTTCCATTGGTTTTTGTTCAAGTTGCCAGTGTTTAATAATAGGATGCATAGGTTTCTTTTCAACCCATGCTGCTTCTCCTGCCATGCCGAAGTCTTGATATTCATCTGATTCTTGCCATAATCCTATACAAGCTCTCGGAGCAAGCATTCCATACTGAAAGTGTATAGGACTCATTGCAAAATCTAGAATATATTTACCAGATACAACAATAACATGAGTATCGATAGTATTATCATCCATGGATCTACCGTTACCAAACCCATTAGTAGCACCAGTACTAGTAAATTGTCCTTTTTCTTCGTTTTGCCAATATGATGTCACTTGCACTAATCGTGATTTAATATTATGATGTGCAAGTACTTTACGTAGAACACTACTCATTAAAATACAATGTGTTCCCCATTGATCAATAAATCCTAAATTTAAAAATCTAAAATAAACTTCTTGAAACTTAGCAATGTCTGCACGGTTTATTGATTTTTCAATACCTAAAGCAACATCTTCGGGCCAATTAAAATTAAAATTCCTAGTCCAAGGCTCTCTTCTAAGATGATCTGACGGATTATTTAAACTATCATAGCTATGAACTCTTTTTTTAGGCTTAATAATAATTTCTGAATCTTGTGGAAGTTCAAATGCTTGGTTAGTTAAGTGAACTGGAAGTTCTGGGTTTTTCTTCATTTGATAACCTTATCTTTTCCGTAAGAGTACCAATCTGTAAATTTTTCTCTATCTAACAGATCGTGCAAACTATGGCACCAAACGCCTGGGTTTGTTGCTTTAAAATCTTTATCGTCAATTTTAACCATTGCGTTGTAGTTCCACAGTTTCGTGTAAGGCAATGGAACACGGATTTGTGGAATAAAGTTATCATACTCGCAAAGTCCGCCATCGTGAAAACTACCGTTTGCGGCACTTAGTGGAATATCAAGCGTACACAGGTAACCTTCTTTAAGAAATGTTTCTATCATATCATCCCATTTCTTATAATAATTATATAAGTTTTCACCTGAACCTTCAGGATCAAAACTATGATTGGCGCCAAAGAAAATATGCTTACAGTTGTTTTCGTTATAGTAATGCAAGATTGTTTCCCAGTCATGCACACCTACAACAAACAATGTTTGTAAACCGTAAGCAGGAGTTTTTTCAACTTCTATTCCTGTAAATATAGTAGGAGTATCACTTACTCCTGTTTCGTAGTCTCTTTTCATTTTAAACTCGGTTGATTCTCTAATAGCCAAACACATTCACCAATATCTTCTGGATTTGTATATCCTTTGTCTACAGTGCATCTTTCATATGGATGTATTTGATAAGCAAACTCAAAACCTAACCCAAACGCACCTGTCATTAGTACAAGTATAAGTAAAAACAGTTTCATCCTTGCTTTGCCTTATGCTGTGCAATACTTGCTGCTTTAGCAAGTTCTGAGAAACGATCTGCTGTTTGACGAATCTCACTTGCATCAATATTAGATGTACCATATGACTCTACTGTACGTGCCATGTTATGTAGCAATATAACCATATCGCCGTCTGTTAGTGCTTTTCTTCCTTCAGGTAGTGGCATTACTCTAAACCTTTCTGTATCAAATATGCATTAATTCTATGCATTTCGTCTTTCAAATAAAGTTTCATAGTTTTCATTCTGCGAACTTCTTCGGTAACTGTCATATTATTATACTTGGTTTCAAGCTCTTCGTCAAGCTCTCGATGTTTCCGTTTTAGCTCGTCGTAGTGCGCTCGAAGTTTATCTTCGACTGAATCATAATTGCTCATCCTCGAGTTCCTCCAATCTATGTTCTTGTTCTTCTGTAAACTCACCATCGTCTAATTCTTCCTCAAGTGTTTCTTCCACTTCAAACAAGTTATTGAAAAATGTACTTGCATTCACAGTCTTTTTACCAACTGCTCCTCTAGTACCTGGAATAGCCATCCAAAACTTAGAATATTCATCTACTTTTTGTAGGGCTTCGTCTCTGTCTGTAATTGCGAATATTTCTTCCACAACATCTCTAAATAGTATCCTGTCAAAACGCTCTTGAACAAGCATTGCCGGAATGACTCCATTGTCGTATTGTCTGTTTGCTTCTTGTACTGCATTAATGTGACTCCATACGTTATGACCCATTTGGATCGCATACGAAAAACTATCCCACGATGTTTTTCCTTCTTTGCCGATTTTATTTAAGTCTCCTGGAGCATAAGTGCAAACATCTGATACTTTAAGTTCGGCAGTGATTGGGCTGTCTTCAAAGTTTTTAAATATCCCATCTGATATAACAGCATCTCTAAAGAGACGGTTGTCTGTAGCATATTTCTTATCGTCAACACTCGGCACCATTCGATATGTCCATTTCGACCTGTCCGCAGTTTCATTTTGTATGTAAATCTGTCCGTTTGCGGTTGCAAGGAAAGGACTAGCACAGTCAAAAGTGATAGTGAAGTTTTCATTGTAATTTTTCCGTACTGCTCTTTGAACGTCTGTAAGCAAACAAGCCCACTCTAATTTTGATGTACCTAAGAAGTGCATAACATCGTGTACGCCCTTTTCTAGTAGTCCGTCAAAATGTAGTGTAACAAGGCGTCTAAGCACCAAGTGAACATCACACATGTTCTGTCCGCCCATAGCCCAGCCGTTAAAGTGATTGTCTGGATACTGTTTTGGATCACAAAAGTCTTTCATTTGTTCGTACCAATCATCAGCCTCGTCGTGTGTTTCGCCTTGCAATACGTTTAAGAACTTACAAGCGCCTGTACGATGCTTCATCCAGTATTCGTTATTATATTTAGATGCATTAACTGCATCTTGGTATGTGCTAATACCTGTTTTTTCACGTCCGGCAGGTGAACGACAAACCCAAGCAGGAATATCAAGGATCATGCCGTAATCCATATAAGCATCCATCCAACGGAGAACAGCATCACGCTTTTGTTGCGCTGCATCTAGTCGTGCTTGATACTGCTTTGCATGATCAATTTTAGTTGTTTTAGGATTACCGTTTTTATCTAGTTTAGGATTACCAGATTCGTCTAGTTGTGTTACTAGTTCTATGCCTTTTGCTTTTGCTTTCGCCATACGAGCAGCAACTTCTGGACCATTCGGGTCACGCCATTCACCTTCCCAAACACCTTTACCAATTTGGAAACCACCTGAGTCTCCAAGTATCCAACTGTTTTCGCGATCTCTATTACGTACCATATCTTCTTTAGGCACTTCTTTAGTAGTATCTAAGTCTGCGTGTCCTGCTGAATACAGTGTCCATTGATATTGAAATGCACCTTCTTTGGTGTTAAGATAGTTAAGGCTTTCAACGCCATTAGCAAAGTTACTTGGGATACGTGACTTGTCTACATACTCGTCAAAACGCTGTTTACCTACATAAGTTGCATAAAAGCCACTTAGTGCAGGTAGGAATCTAGCGTAATCTTTTTGTTCAGCAGTTAAGTCTTTACGCATATGTTACTTGCTCTGTGCTGGTAGAATATAATCGTATGTTGCCATACCTGAGTTAACACTAATTTTCATAGCACCTTGATCTGAAATGCTCATAGTCAAATCGCCATCTAAACTCAAAATACTTTGTACTTGTGCTACTGGCCAACTCCAAGTATGCTGTAGCGCACCTTCAACACCGTGTTGGAATACAAACTCGCCTGCGTGTGTGCTTGCATCACCAAAGCTAAACACTAGGTTGCCGTCTTTAGTTGTAACATTAAATGTTGGCTCTTCTGAGTGTGCCGCTGCCATTAACTTCATACGTGCAATACTTGCAACACTAGGAGCAAACTCTACATTCCAGCTTGCACCTTTAAACTTAACAGTCTTTAGTTTCTCTTCGATAATTGCCTTATTCATAAAGCGATAATCATTTTGGAAGTCACCACTTGCATTTTCAAAATGAATATGTGTTGGAACTGTTTCACCATTGCGCTCTGCTTGTACAACATCAATTTTTGCATTGTCTTTGTACTCTGGATTTTTCAAATGCAATGCAAGTTTATCTAAGTTAGGCATACCAAAAGTGCCTACAAACTCTGCTACTGGATTTGCTGTTTCTGCTGACATAATAACAGAACGATCTTCTGCCATTGAGTCGATTTGTGTGCTTTCATCATTAGTAACCTTTACTAATGATAAGAAGCCTAGTGCGTGAGTATGTGCTACTACGTCTTGTAAGATATCTTTCATGTTATAGTTTCTCCATCGAATAAGTTTATTATATTGCCTAAGTTGTTGTTTGTCAAGAACTTTTCTACTGTGTATTTAGGTTTAAATCCTAGTGCCTTCATTTTTTCCATGTTAGCACAAGTCCATTCTCGTTCTCCTGGGGTATTTAGACGCACCGGTAAGTCTGGTGCTAGGTCTTGGATCCGTACTGGACGCCCCGTACCAATATCAACTACTCCGTTTACATGAGTATTTCTAATAAGAATGTCAATTGCATCTAGTAGATCAAATAAATGAATAAAGTCTCTGTAATGTTTAGTGGTGTATTCTAGTGTACCGTTGCGTAGTTTGTTAAAGAACATATTTTCTCTAGGACAACTATCACTATACACTGTATGAAAACGCATACCTAACATTGTACCTGCATTGTAACGTTCTGCAAGTTCTTCTAGTATGAACTTAGACGCCGCATAAGGGTTCAAATCGGGCTCGTATGCGCTCGAACTGCTTGCATATAGTATACGTGTACCTTCATAGCGTTCGAACAGTCTACGACTCGCTTCTACATTGTTCATCCAATATGAAGCAGGATCACTTAAACTTTCTCTTACACCACTTTTACCTGCTAAGTGTATAATTAAATCAAAATCTTCTTTAAATTCACAAGTTAATAAATCTTGATCTAAACCGTCTTTAATATCTAGCCCTATTATTCGATTGTTTTTCTTTAACCGTTCTAGTAATGCTGAACCAATAAAGCCTCTATGTCCTGTTAATAAAATATTCATGATGCTATTCCTTGCTCTTGAAACCATGTGAGGAATTCCCATGTGTTGCGCCAGTTTAATACGTGCCTATGATGATGAACTACTTTTGCCAATGGCAAATCATTGCCGCCTTCGTGCATTGCATCACCAAAGAACCAAAGTACATCTTCTGGGTCAAAGTCTTTTACAATTTGACTTTTATCAAATCCTTTAGGTGAAATATCAATACCAGTTTCACCACCTACTTTTGCTTCGAGTTCTGGAAATAGTAGGTTAAAGTTGTGAGCAATATAAACACGTTCGTCATGTTCTGTGTCCCACGTAACATATTTTGCACGTTCTATTTTATCTGCGTTACGTCCTACAATACTAAAGTTACACATGCCTGGACGATGTTCAAAGTGTAATCCTGTGCGAATACTAAACGCACTTGCAGTTAATTGTTCACTTAACCAATTGTGTGCATCTTCAGGAAGTATCCATTCATTACGTCTAATATTCTTTTTACTTTGCCAAACGTCATTGCCCGAACAGTTATATACTGTATGAGCTAAATTATAAGTATCTTCACCTATCTGTTCTACTGTTTTAGGTTTATCGCTACCTGTAACTAAAAACACTTGATTACTACGACAAAACGTATTAAAGAACTCTTTAAACTTTGAATCGATAATACCTCTACTAGGAGTAAGTGTTCCGTCTACATCAAAAATGAATTTAGCGTTAGGGGACATAGTATTACCTCTCTACCAAAGGCTTACTGTTGTTTGTATCGTGATAGTCACCTGACTTGTAGTAATCACGGCTTGCTTCTTCTTTAACTAAGATTCCGTTTTTGTAACGATATGTTACAATCTCACGACGAACTACTCCGTCTGTATCTGCATCGAACGCTGCTTTAAATGGACCGTCAGTCATTGTTTTCCCTTTCTGTTACTCGCTTACGCAAGTCTGATGATGAGAAGCGGTGATCTCTTTTGTTGAAGTGTAGCTGGATACCCCGCTTCTTGCAAATATCCTTGCCCGTAAAATCCTTTTCACGATACTCTTCTCCTAGTACTCTAACATCTATGTGATACATTGTCAAGATGTCTTCTAGGTCTTGTTCAGTGCCGTAAGGGATAATTTCGTCTACATATCCTACTGCTTTAAGTTGTGTATAACGTTCTACAATAGTTTGTATAGGAGAGTTTTTCTCCGGTCTATCTGCACTTGGATCTATTTGCAACCCACATATAAGATAGTCACAGTTTTCTTTTGCTTCACGCAACATTTGTACGTGTCCTGCGTGTAACAAATCAAAAGTACTACAAGTAAAGCCTACTTTCACTGGTCTCTCCCTCCATCAAATACACAAATAAATTCTAATCCAAAGTCGGTATTATTGTGTACTTTGTGAAATACATTATCTTCAACTAGTACAGTATCGCCTTCTTTAACATCAAATATTTTGTAATCTAATTCCATTTGTCCGTTACCTTTTGTAAAGATATAAACTTCTTCTTGTCCTGCATGTCTGTGACCAGTTGTGCTTTTATGCGCTCTTAGTTGTGTAGAACTAACAACTAAGTTTTTAAGATGAGTGTTGTCTTTTACAGTGTAACGTTCATCTTGCTTAACAACTTCTCCACCAATGTCCCAATTGCTGTATTTCATTTGTCATCTTCCGGCAATTTAATTACATTATTTTCATTAGCAAGCATTTGTTCTTTAATGTCGTAAACTTGCTCATGCTTTATCATGTTGATAATAGTATTGGTTAAATCAACTTCTCTACGCAACCAACCAATCTTACGCTGCAATTCTTCTAGCTCTTGTAGATAAAAATCTAATTCTTGTTCTTTACGTAATTTTTGCTCAATAAAGTCTGATATAAGAATTAATTTTTGTTCATCACTCATCATGCATCCTTTCAGCTAACTCTTTTAACATTGCTATAAGTTCTTCAATAGTATTTAGGTCTGAAGAATTATCAGTGTCGATTTCTAGTTCAAGTTTTACTTTCATACATTTTAATCTCCAAAGTCAAACAAACTGTTGAACGTAGTATGTTGTTTAGTATCCTCTAGTGGATAGTTAAGCACACCAATCAAGTTGTCTAACTTATTATCAATAATAGTTTCTGCCATTGCTGCATCATCAAATGGCAGTTCCTTAAACCACTCTGGCAAGCGTAGCTCATCTGTTGGATATGCAACACTTGTATAGCCTAGTGGATTTTGTTTTAGTTTACAAACAATAACTTTCATACCGTCTACAATCTCTTGCGAGTATTTGTCGCCATTCATGCGCTTTAGTGTATTCCAGTTAATGCTTGCCCGCACGTGGCCTGGCATATTTGCCTTGCCTTGTTTTTGTTCAAGACGCTGATAGTGTCCAATCTTGTTTGCACGTTTAGGCGAACCTTTTTCCCAACCGGGCATTTCTTGAAACTCTTTACGGAACACTGTAATACGTTCTAGTACATCTTCTTGAGATACATCTGTAAGCACCATTAGCAGTAGTTCGCTAAGAAACTTTTGCATAAACACCGGCGTATCTGAACGGCGCAAGTCCAAGCCCATTGCTTTTACTTTACCTGGCTTGCCATCTACATCTGTTCTAAAACCTTCGTTATCAATTACTAGTGCCGCATAACGCTTCTTGGTAATGTACAAGCCTGACTGTGCAACAATTTCTCTACCTGCTGCAATAACATCGCTTCGTGTTTTAGGACAATGAAATGCTTGCGCCATAAACTTTTCAAATGTAGTATTAGCTTGTTCAGCTACTTGATCGTATAATGCAATAGCTTTTTCAGCACTCCATTCTAGTTTACCTGACTCTATGTCATCTTGAAGTACTGGCCAAGCACTAAAGTATACAGAGTCAGTATCGCCATAGATAACACTTTTACCTACGTGATCATATTCGCCTGTAATAACATTATTAACTTCTGCACTCATGTGTTTAACAATTTGTCTGCCTGTTAACGTGGTACTCTGTCCTATACGTTTGTCAAAAAATCTGCAACCAGGATTAAGAATGGCCCCATAAAGAGAGTTAAGATTAATCTTCTTAACAAGTTGTCGTTTGTCCCAATACTCAATCTCCGCATCAAGGCCTGCGTCTTTGGCCTTCTTAAGTTTCTTCTGAAGTTCTTTTCGTTCTGCATACCACCTCTTTAGAATACCAGGAATAACTCCTTCAAATTCTGTTGTAAAAATAGTACCGTTAGCACTAAGCATCCACGGCATTTGACTGTCAAAGATAAGTTGATAAATCTCTGCACCACTTAGTACATCTGAACGTCCATCTTCCCAGTCCACAGTAAGTGCAACATCTTTACGTTGATCCATAACTGCTTCATATTCTTCTGTACTAAAGCGTCCTTCCCAACTACCTGCAAATGACTTTTTCTTTAGCGTCATGTCTTCGTGTACACGGGCATCTGAAATCTCTGGACGTATCTGTCCTACGATAGTTTCTGGAGCCATATTCAATGCACGAATCACACTTGGATACAGTGAGTTTAAGTCCATTGAAGCAATCCACTTGTGCAATCCTTTTTTAGGAAATGCAACATATGCACCTGCCGCCTGTGTACTTTCAGTGTCGTCACGCTTTGGACGATTAGGAACACGTAAATCTCTGTTGTGTGCTTCATTAATAATGCCTTGCTCTGTTACAGCAACAGCACCCATTGTTGTTTGCAGTAGAACAGTGTTCTCGTGTGCAATGCTGTTAGACAAATCAATAAAGCGTAGCTTCTTGTCTAGTTTATCAAGCAATGCAGTATCCTGAATGTTATATTCAATAAACTTGCGGAAGTCATTATTGTATAATTGATCCAAGGTACCTTCATATGGCACCTTGTTTTCGCCAACTTCAATTTCACCAATTGCATCTAGTCGATATGAATGTCGTTCTTCATATGTGTACTTACGATAAAGTTCAAGACTGTCTAAATGCACACGACCTACTAAATCAAATGTAACTGCTTGCTTCCCGTATTTTTCATACTCACGCTTCTTAGGCAATTGACCCCACAAGCAGAAACGCCTTGTATCATCTTTACTCAATACTCGTGAAACACGATTTACAGTGTACGGAATATCGTAACCTTCACTGTTCCAACCACTTAGTATGTCTGCATCTTGTATCAAGTCCAAGAACGTGTTTAGCATTTCGCCTTCGTCCTCAAACAATACAACACCGTCTAAGCCTTCTACTTCTTTTTGTGCCTGCTCCATTGTGAGTGTCTTTGGTGGAACAGCAAGACACACCATTGTTTCTAACCATTGCAAGTATACAGACACTGACGTAATGGGCATAAAGGGATCCGCTGGATCAGCAAAACCTCTATCAGGATCAAAGTCTGTCTCAATATCGAAAAATGCAATGTTTAGTTTAGGTGCGTCTTGGTTAAGATAGTTTTCACTTAAACATTGGAAGATTGGATTAATATCGCTTTCAAACAAGTCCTTGCCTTTGTTGATAGCAACTTCTTTGCGAAAGTCTTTTGTATTTTTACATACAATACGGCTTAGTGGATCACCGTACACACTCTTGTATTTGCCTTTAGGGTCTTTGTAATAAAATGTATATTTTGCAGGATATTCTGTAAACAATCGTTTACCTTCGCGTCTTTCAACGACACGGATAATATCTTGATCACGATCAAACATCGCGTCTACGTATGGCATTCATTTCTCCTCGTTGCTTGTGGCCAACTTAACCATCTACTTGCCCAGCTATTGCTATTGGCGTTATAATTATATATCAGAATAAAATTCCTGCAACATAAATTACGGTTAATCCTGCGTTCATCACTATTAAACTTTTTTCCTTCCAGAGTACGCCTACAAGTATCCATAAGCTATTACTGACTATAAATGCCCAAATATATAAAGGGTATATATTAAATGCAGCAAGAAGGGCAGCACCTAATAGACATACTGTTGCTATCCAACTTAGCCATTGATACGGTTTTTGTTCTACCACCATTGTGCTGCTACTCCAAAACCTACAATATTGATACAGCTAAAGTAAAAAGTTAGTAATAGAATCCAAGGCAATCCACGTCTATAACTTGCATAACATTGTGTGCTACTACCTATAAAAAAGCCTGGATAAACAATCATCATGTTAGGATTGTCTGCATTTAACGCTAGTGTCATACTAGCGGATACTGTAAATATAAAACTTACTAGTTCAAACCAAAATGCAATCTTATCACTACGATAGCTGTCTAACCAATAACTTTTTATTTTAACAATCACTTATCATATCCTAGTGTAGTAATAATAGTTTCTAAATCGTCAAACTCATCATAATGACGATCCCAGTCGCGATTTTTAGCAACCTTGATTGCTTTGTTAATAAGACTTGGCTTAATATCCATTTCTTCTGCAACAGCTTTTACAGTTTCTTTTAACCCTGTTTGTAAATCTTCTACTTCTTGAAGTACAGTTACACCTTCTCGAACTAGTTTTTCTAATTTTGCTTTTTCTTCAGCACCATATGTACGGTCACCCATAGGTTCCTCCTGTTAATTTAGTTTATATTATATGATATTTTTAGATGTTTGTCAAGTAGAAAATACTTTTTTATTGTCAAAAGCACGATGCCATCCAAAAAACTGTGCTTTATAATCTGAATGATCATCTGATGATAAGTTGATCCATTCATCCTTGCGTTGCCATAAACGCATTGCACCGTCATACCAATCGGTATTATCGATGATTTGTTCAAGTCTTTCTTTTGCTTGTGTTGCTTCGTCAACGTTATCAAAATCTTGTTCGATATGTATCACTTCCATAACAACTTCATGTGTTACATAATCAAGACTAAAGTCTATTCCCCACTTGGGTTTGATATTTAACAATTTTTGTAGTATAGGTCTTGTTTTTGATACTTCGATAATTTGATCTCTAGCTTCACCTGCGAATGCATAACGTGTTAACAACATACAATGATCTAAAACTAAGCCGTGTTCGCTTTGTTCTACATCATGATACCATTCTTGCACTGGCGCAATATGAAACTGTATTTCTCTGTTTAATTCAATACCGTTAGCTTCGTAGTGTAGGTGTTCTAAAGGAGTCGGAACTTCATATCCATCCTTGTCAAAGTCTTTGAAAGGAAGAGTCTCAACTAGTTGTCTTTGAATAGGTTTGCGAAGATAAGGATCACTGTTAAATCTAGGATATACATTTACTAGATTCAACTGCTATTTTCCTTCCAATCCTTATAAGACATGTCAGCAAATTTTAGCCAATTAAATAATGCTCTATCAACATCCAATTTGCTTATTGTTCCGTCTTCTTCAAGTTTTTTATAGATGTTACCGTCAGGAAAACTAAACTGTTGATACATTCTATCTAAATGTCGATTTGTTCGAGTAGCACTTCCTGATTGTCCGTTAAGCCAATCCCACCACTCTGAATCTCTAGCAGTATTTTGTAGGTGAGTTAACCATGGTTTAATATAATTGTCACGTAACTCTTGTGCGTCTGTCCATTCAGTAACATCAACATTAACCCAGCTACCGATTTCTGTAGGACCTTCTTCTTGTGTATCGTCTAGATCAAACTGTCCGCCAGTTTCGCCTTGGTCCATATTCGGAGGTAAATCAAATTCTATCCCTCTTGATAATTCAAAGTAAATGTCGTTCCAAGTTGGCACGCCAGGGGTATTTAGTCGTATACCGTATCTTGATGCTTTTCGCTGCCAGGTTCTAGTATCTTGGAGTGGCTGATCGGCTCCGACTGTTCTTTGAAATTGTGCAAGATTTCTATTAATACGATTTGCATTGTCACCAAAAGAACCAAAGTCAGAACTTGCTCCGCCCCTAACGCCAGAGCGTCTTAACCAATAGTGTGCAATTCGCATCCATTCTTCTCTGTCAAACGCATTTGCTAATTGTTGCGAAGTTCTAATAAATCCTGGTTCGTCTTCAAAAAATATGTATCTCATTACAGTTTGCTCATTCTTTTATATAACGATAGTACTTCACTTTCTACAGTTGCACCTGGAGTTATAACACCAATACGTCTTAAATGATCTCTTAAAGCGTTCATGTTGCTAAATGTCCAAGTACTTTCGAGATCTATAAAAATACTTCTACCGCTCGACAGACTTTCATATCCGCGATTTATCTTTTCATATGCTTCTTTAGTACGTATTTGTTGTATAGCATTTAATATTCTATTGTCATCAGACCCAAAGTTTCTGTCAACTTCTTGCCAAATTGCAATAATGATATTTTGTTCTTGCGGAGTGTAGCCTGTTAAGCGTGATCTAAGTTCTCCTTGATCAACTGTATCTGCTCCGTCTCTTGTATCTTCTACTTCTTGTAAAAATGCATTAATGTTCCTACTAACTTCATCTTTTTGCGCTTGTCTGTTTTGGAGATCTTGAACAGGATCGTCAACATTTGGATTTACTTCTAATCTAGGATTTATAAACCCTGGGAAAGTTATTGTTTCATTACCTCTAAAAGTTCTTCCAAAATCAAGAACTTGCATATATAATTCTTGTAAGTCTTCTTGACTAGCACTACTCATTTGTTCTCTAGTATATTCTAAAAGTCTTTCTAGTTCTTGTAAACTCTGAGAAGTTCTAAACCATAATTTTGCATTTTCTACAAATGTGCCACTATAGTTTGGATTTATTAAACGCTCTTGAGCTGTTGCTCTTTCAAGCGGCACAGCATCACCATTTATAAGGAAACTTGCTCTTAAAACATTAGCCAATCTTTGACTAATAGATTCGATTTCTAACAAAGATTTTTCTTTTGTTTGATCCGTTGTAACTTGTCCATTTATAACAGGAAAGAACATATATGTGTCTTGTCGAGATATTTTAGAAACATAAACTGAATTTACGGTCACTGTTTCTCCCATTAGTTCTAGTTGAATTAAGTCATTATTATCACCAGCTAATGGTACTCTGTTAATCTCAGTCTCATTATTAATGCCAAAGAATGAACTTTCTTGTTCTCCAATTTCTTCTGGTGTTGGTACTCCATCAACTAAAGGAATCCAAGCATCTAACAGTTCGACCCAAGGTTCAGCGTAATTAATTTGTAAAAAAGTATTACCTTGTTGTTCTTCTTCTAAATCTGCTTTATACTTGACTGGATCTCTGTTAGCTACACTTAATGAGTCTAAAACAAACACAAACTCTGCACCTGAAGGTGCTGTAACATTTACTCTGTTATTCGGCTCATCAATTGACCAACCTTTATCGTCGTCAACTGTTTCTTCATCACTTCCGGGTCTTTGAATACCACGGCGTTCTAATTCTGCTTCTATGTCGTCTATTAATGCATCACCTACTACGGCTGATTCAGGAAACCCATCTCCTTCGGTTCCGATTCGATAATTTATTTCGTTATCTAATTGATACTCGGGAGCAACTACAATGTATTCTTCACCTTCTGGATATTGTAATAATACTATATTTCTAGGTTCGCCTACTGCACGTTGCTCTGATTCTCTAGAAACTGTAACATCGTTCCAGGGTATTTCTGTTTCACCAGCTACTTCGTCACCTTGTTCAACATCATCTACACCTTGTTCGTCACCTTGTTCAACATCATCTACACCTTGTTCGTCACCTTGTTCAACATCATCTACACCTTGTTCACCGTCAACTACTGTACGTGCTTGAGTAACTGTATCTTGTTGATAATTAGGAAACGCTTCAATGAACCCGTCGTATTTGTTTAATAATTGTTCTAGTCTAGTGCGTTCTTCTTGTGTTAGTTCTCTTTCGAGTAGCACCGAAATACTGCTTTTATAGAATACAGGAATTGTGCCTTCCTCGACATTATTGTCATTTAGAATTTCTAGAAGTTCTTCTATTTCTTGGAAATCGTTATGTACTTCTATAATGGCAGCAATAGTGTTTGGACCTGCATCACCGTCTTGTGCAAGATCAATTACTTCTGATTGAAATTGTCTAACAGCGGCAGTAGTAGCAGGGCCATATTTGCCGTCTACACCATTGCGGCCTACATTTAATCCAAGTGAAACTAAAAATGTTTGGAGCTCATTAATTGCTTCTACTTCGTCTGGATCGTTTGCAAGTCCTCTTTTGCCGCTATTTGCAAATGCAGATAAGTTTTCAAATCCTGTAACATTAGAGGTTGTAACTTCGTTTTCGTCACTAGTATCATCTATTTCTGTTTCGTCACTAGTATCATCTATTTCTGTTTCGTCACTAGTATCATCTATTTCTGTTTCGTCACTAGTGCCTTCTATTATATCTTTTTGTATTTTGGCTACTCTATAAAAAAGTGTTTCTTCATCTTCAGTTAACCAGTCTTCCATGATAACAGCTGGCAGCATAGAAGCATTTGCTTGAGCAGTTAATATTTCTTCAGTATTATCACGATTGTCCCAGTTTCTAGTATAGCCTACAAATCCGTCATCGTCTGCAGGCGTTATCACTACCATTCTAAATTCGCCAGAAACGCCAACTTCTTTGTATACACCGCCGATCAAGTTCTTTTTCTCGAACCACTGCGCTGCTGCACTTTCCATATCTCTTCGAATTTCTCTTCTAGATAAGCGAGCATCAAAAAGCATATTACGAACAATTCGAAGACCTTGCTGAAATTCACCACCCCACGCAGGGACGTTTTCTTCTACATATGCTTGTACTTGTGATGCAGAAATCTCACGCATTTATGCACCTCAGTTTTTTAGTGATTCTAGCTTTTGTGCTAACTTTTCTTTATAAGACTCTGTAGCCATTTCTGGGTTTACAACACCGGCTTGTCCATTACCAAATTTTAGTTCGTATTCTAAGTTGTGAAATACACTACCTAAATAGTCTGCTGCTTTAGTGATTTTAGCCTGTTGCCAACCTTCAAGTCCTTCTGCTTCTGTAACATTTTTCATCATGTCGTGTAATTGAATTGCATATTTTGCAATTTTATACAGATCGGCACGAGCCATTTGCACTTCATGGTCACGTTCTGCCATGTGCGCCATATCGCCTAAGCCTTCTTTAAATTCTTCTTTTCTCATTAGAGCTGCTCCAAAATACTGTTATAACGTATTTATCAGTTTTCTTTTTTCTTCTTACGCTTTTTGTTTACAGTACCGGCTCTACTAATAGTGCCAATTCCGCCACTTGCAAATCCATTTGATGTACCAGCAATTCCACCAGCACTTGTACCACCAGCTGTGGCAGTTTCGTTAACTTTAACTTCTTTAATCATGTTGCCGCAGCAAGAGCATTTTTGTCCAACTTCATCAAGTGTATGTTTACCTGCACAGTGCGAACAACTATCTGCAGAACAACCACAACTTGCTTTGGTTTGTGCCTCTGCTAATATTTCATTTATTTTCATAATAATTCCTCCAATATTCGTTGCGCTTATTAGTACTTAGCCGTTTTTCTTCATGCTCTTTAATTTTAGTAACATAATGTGTTACTTCTTCTTCCGTCCTGATTTCATATTTGCGCACCAATGATACATCCTCGCTTTCTCACCACTTGCATTTTTAGCTCTTTTACGTAATGCAGTTACACTACCATTGCAACTAGCACCTGAACGCTTTACACGCCCTGGTCTGCTTTTGCCCTTTACCTTACCATCAGCAAAGTTTTCGTCAACTTGTGTTAGCATAGATGCTAAGTATTCCTTATGCTTAGTATTTCCAAATGTTGCTTGTGCTTTTTTAGGATCTACTTTGTACATTCTAAGCCAGGCTTTAAACTGTGGATCTGGATTAAATGTTCTTTTAAACCAGTCTGCTACTGATTCGTTTTTCTTGCGTCCTGCACAATGCGCCTTTTGTGAGAAGCCTTTAGGATTATTACAGTTAATTGAACGCTTATATTTTTGACTCCACTTTTCGTTTACTTCTACACTTTCACATATACAAGGGTCTGCATAACATTTCCCACAAACCCAGTCTTCTATGCTGTGTCCGCCCTCCATAAGAGCTAATTGCATAGGTGTAAACTTATCTTCAGTTTGTAAGACATCTTGTGCTGTGCGTATAGCACGAGTACCTTGTGGATGATTAGGATTGATGCTTACAGTTTCTCCGTTTATCAATTCGCTAATATTCGCTGCTTTACCGACACTATCTAATACTTGATGTAGTTTATCTTGTGGATCGTAATTGCCGCTTTCGTAACCTTTCTTACCACGAACCTCTACACGATGTTTTTCTTTAGTATCCATAACGTGCAGAACGTCCATATGCTTGTCACGTTCTAAACGAAGTATAATACCTTCTGCAAGTCCTAAGTTAAATAAGACATTGGTTTTTGATCCTTTTACTTTTTTACTAAGTGTAGGCGGCTTACCGTCTTTGTCAACAGTATTACCAAACTTTGCAGTTTGTACTTTAATTTCGTCAGTATCAACATCTGGTGTAGTATTAACACCTTTAACAATACGCCCCCATTCATTTAGATCAATTAACTTCATTTTCTTTTGCGTCCTCTAAATGCTGGTGCATTACCTGTAAGACCTGGCAAGCTAAACCATAGCTTAAACCATTCGTCAGTACCGGGTTGGATATTCTTTTCGCGCTCGATGCGCTTTTTTTCTGTGCCTGTTACAGATACATTTTCGTTGTATGGCTTATAGCCTTGGAATTCGTTTATACCTGCTAGTTTTTTAATATAGTCAAGTTCATCCACGGCTTTTCCTTCTCGGCTTGCCGTGTTTGTTATGTTGTGCCCAAGCAATAGCATAAGGTGCTCCAGGATCGTCAAACTTTTTCTTTAGTGCTTTAACTTGTTTTTCTCTACCCGGAGGTGCATCTTCTTGTTTTTTTCTTTTCATTTTCTTTTCGTCGCTGCTGTGACCAAAAGTTTGATGTACTAAGTTGTCTAACTTACGGTGGAATTCGTCTTCTTCGTCTGGACTTGCATCTTCAGCTGCTACTGGCTCTTGTATTCCCATACCTTGACGAACTGCTGCATACATTTCGTCTGCAAGTTCTGGATTAGGAACACCTTGTTTAAATGAATCTAAATCACCAGCTGCTGCCGCTGCTCGCATTTTGCTTGCACTCATTCCTTCTGCACCGTCTGCATCTGGATCACGCTCGCCTGCGCTTACTACTTGTATACTATTAAAGTTATAGTCTTTGCCATTATATTTGTTAATTAATTCTTCAAATGCTTGTACTCTATCTGAACCTGCTACATAGATTAAATTTTCATAACCTAGTTCATTAATTTTTTGCAGAGCTTGTATAACAGTTTTTACTTCAGGATGTCCGATAGTAATTCCTGGAAAAAAGAATTTTGCATAACGTAGTTTTTCTGTAAATGGTAAAGGATCTGTTTTTGGTTTCTGAGATTGGCTTAAAAATACATAAGGATCGCCGCCTTGACTTTTTACTGCATCAACTAATTTAGCATGTCCAATAGTAGGAGGGTTCATTCTTCCGAATGCCATTACCGCAGTTCGAGGTGATTCAAAAAGCTGGCGCAGTCTCATTTGTATTCGCCTTTTTTAATTTGTTCCATCTCTTCAGAAAATATCTTATCAATGATTTGTCCTCTATCATCGTTTGTAAATATTTCGTCTGGTATCTGTGCAATGTCATATTTTTTGCAGTATGCACCTAGTGCATTTTCTACCATACTGCCTAAGCATTTGTTTTTATCAAGTTCTTTCCCTTCGCGATGCATGTCAGCCATATGAGTAACAGCAGGAAAAAACGACTTACGATAAAACATAGGATCATTGCGCATAAAAACGCAAACGTCATCGACTACATCAAAATCGAATTTATTTTCAGGTTGTTGACTAAATTCATCTATTCGCATACTACCACTTCCTACATGACCAATAGCGTGCCTTATGACGTGGACCTGGATTATCGCAGTTGTGTCTAGCACGGAAACTTTTACGTCTTTTTGGATTAGACTTTTTAATTCTTGATTTCTTATCACCAAAGTTAACTTTAACTACATTGCCCTTTGGATTTTTTACATATACTTTAAACTTTTTAACATCGCCTTGCATAGGCTTGCCTAGTTTAACTTTGCGTCCTTGATATTCTGCCTCATCAACTTCGTCGTCTTCGTTGAACCACAGTACACCGTATTGCTCAAAAAACTCGTCATCGTCATCGTATGTTTCTTCAATAACATTATCGTCTTCACCTATAATAATATCAAAGTCGTCGTAACCTTCTTCAAACATATAGTTTGCAAGATGTTCTGCATATTCATTTGATTCATCTTCAGATAGCTCTTTAGGCAACGGAATCTGTAAAACAGTTACATCCTGTTCTGTTGTGTATGATTCATAAATGGGAAAAACTGATTCGTTTAATTTAGCGTTTTCCTGTTTTTCCATTACTATTCTTACAAAATGTTCCATTGTTCCTACCCTAGTGATTTAATTGTATGCTGTTTACTGTACCGTCTGTCCAGTCGCTTATGTACGCTCTAACCCAAACATAGTTACCTGTAAAGTTGTATATAAACGATCCGTTAGCATAGTCACTGCTGTCGTCAGTACTTGTTAAATTTGTGCTCGAAAGTGTAAACCAATCAGCATCTCCAGGATCAACAGCTAGTGTCGCCTGGATATCTATAGTTCCTATAAACCCTGTTACATTGTATTGAACAGTATGAAACCCGTCACTACGACCGTAGTAACCGTCCCCTTTGTACTTTTCTCCGGTTATAGTCTCGTTTGTACTATCGCCCGGGTGTGATTGTGCTGATAATATTGTTTCACTGTTTGCCATATAACTATTTATCTATATCGGGCTTGACTATTAGTTTATCAATTCTTCTTATGTTTGATGTTATAAGAGTGCATAAATTTAAAACTTTTTCATCTCTAGCATAAAAATACATTCCGTTTACATACCCACGGCATCTGAGCTCTTCTTTTAAAACTGGACCTAATTTTATTAATTTAGGATTTGATTCTGCCCATTTAAGAAACTCGGGTTCACCTTCTTTAGTACCAAATGTAACTCTATATTCGTAACCTATATCGTTTTCAATTACAATAGTATTAGAAGTTAATAATTTTTTGTACGATTCGTCTGGCTGCCACAAACTACTAACTCTGTCAGGACTAACTTGTTTTATAATATTTTTAAGCCATGATAAATCATTTGCATAGATGTTAATGTAATTTGTTTGTACACGTAGTTTATAATCGTCCATTTTTACAAATGCACTATATAGTTTAACAGCATCAAAAAACTCTGTTTCAGTTATAATTTGATGACGCAACCCTCTGTGTACGAATAATTGCTTAGCCTCTAAATCATATTGACTATGCAGCGAATCAAGAGTTGATCTTGCAAGCGGAAGATTTTTTTCTCTAAAAAACGCTGCTAAAGAATTTCTTATTTCTAATCGATAAAGATATTTGCCATAAAATAATTTATAACTTTTTTCATGCCTGTGACTCAACGATTTCCTCCACTTCGCAATCTAATATAAATTTATCTTCACGGAAGTCGATGTTTAGTTTTCCTCCATCTTTTAGTTCTCCGAAAAGGAGTAATCTAGAAAGAGGTCGTTTAATTTCTTTATCAATCACACGTTGCAATGGACGAGCACCGTTTTTAGGGTCAAAGCCTTTATCAACTAGTGCATCGATTGCTTCGTCAGTAACTTTAATAGAAACATCTTTTGCAGCAACCATATCTTTAAGTTCAACAAGGAACTTGCCAACAATCTTAATCATTACTTCTTTACCTAGTTTAGCAAATGTAATTACACCGTCGAGTCTATTACGGAACTCTGGACTAAAGAACTTTTTAAGTTCTGTATCTGCATATGAATTTGATTCAAAATCTTCATCAAATCCTATAGTGTTTTTTTCTGCTGCTTGAGCACCTAAGTTAGTTGTAAGGATTAATATGCTATTACGTGCATCTGCTTCTTTACCTTGTGATCCTGTAATTTTACCATTATCCATAATCTGTAGTAAGATTTGAGAAACGTCAGGATGGGCTTTTTCAATTTCGTCAAGTAGTAGAACACAGTTAGGATGTTCCTGTAATTTTTCAATCAACAGTCCTGATGATTCTTCGTGTCCTACATAACCTGGAGGAGAACCAATTAGTTTTGCAACACTATGTTTCTCCATATATTCACTCATATCAAAACGTACAAGTTCTACACCTAATTGACTTGCAAGTTGCTTTGCTGTTTCTGTTTTACCTGTGCCTGTTGGACCCATAAATACAAAACTACCAATTGGTTTGTCATCGGGTTTAAGTCCTGCTTGACTAACAAGAATCTTATCTACAATACTTTCAATTGCTTCGTCTTGTCCGTAAACACTACCTTTAAGATTATGTTCAAGATTTGCAAGGTTATCTGTTTCTTTCTGACTAACTTGCTCAGGAGGTAACTTAACTACTTTTGCAAGTTCATATTCAATTTTCTCTGCTGTTACAATTTTATCTGTTTCTTGTGTAATTTTAAATCTTGAACATGCTAGATCAATTAAGTCGATTGCTTTGTCAGGAAGTTTTTTATCACTTTGATATTTTACACTTAATTTTACAGCTTTGTCAATTGCATCTTCGGTAATTATTGTACCATGATAATCTTCATAGTAGCGTTTAATACCTTGTAAAATATCTTTAGTCACTTCCGGAGACGGCTCGTCAACAGTTACACGTTGGAATCGACGCATAAGAGCACGATCCTTTTCAAAGTACTTACGATATTCTTCCCAAGTAGTTGAAGCAACAACTTTAATATTGCCTTTACTTAGTGCAGGTTTTAGCATATTTGCTAAATCATTAGAGTTGTTTGATCCGCCTGCTCCAGCACCATTAATCATATGTGCTTCGTCAATAAACATAATTGTCTTACCTTTTTTCTGTAAGCCAGAAAGCACAAGTTTTAGTCTTTCTTCAAAATCTCCTCTGTACTTTGAACCAGCGAGCATAGCGCCAATGTCTAACATGTAAACTTCGTAATCTTTAAGAAACTCAGGAACGTTGTCATTTACAATATTAAACGCCATTCCTTCTGCAATAGCAGTCTTACCTACACCCGGATCACCTACAAGTATTACATTATTTTTATTTCTACGACCTAATGAAAGTGCAATGCTTTCAAGTTCTTCAGAACGTCCAATAATTGGATCAATTTTATTTTTCTTAGCTTCGTTGTTAAGATTGGTTGTGAAAGAACGAAGTGCTCTCTGTGCTTGACCTGATAGCTCTGTATCTTCTGCAGCTTCCTCTACTTCGGCACTAATATAATCAGAAAATGGTTCTTTAGAAATTCCTGCTTTTTCACAGTAGTATGTAGCATAACTTTTCTTTTCACTAAGCACACTCAACAAAATATCACTAAGATCAATCTCTGAACGTCCAGCAAACAAAGTTTGTGTAAATGCTCGATTTAATACTCGTTCAACTGCTTGAGTTTTTTTAGGTTTATATTTTGTGTCTGCTATTTTAATTTCTTCAAGATTATTTTTTAGATAATGTTCTAAATTAGATTTCAAAAAATCAACGTCTGCTCCAAACCCTTTTAATAAATTAAAAAAGTTAGTAGAACACATCATTGCAAAGAGCAAATGTTCTATAGTTACATATTCGTGTTGTAGTTTTTTAGCGTCTTTAATTGCTTTATCGAAAACTAATTGTAACTCTTTGCTTGGTTCAACCATTCTGCTTTTTCCTCATTTTATTTTGTTTTTTCTTTGCACGGTCAAGTTTAAGTTTACTAACTCTGTCAGTAAATTCAATTCCGTACAAGTGATCATATTCGTGTAAGAAACATCTAGCGTCGATGTCATTAAGTTCTATTATACACTCATTTTTGTCAGTGTCAAGAAATTTTGCGATTATAGTTCTTGGGCGTTTCACTGTTAAATATAAATCAGGATGACTTAAACATCCTTCCGGCATTATTTCTTGCTCTTCAGAAATTCTTAAAATTTCTGGATTAATTACAGCAAAAGGTGTTTTTACTTCTGCTAGATAAGGCTTCATAACAAAAATTTGAGCATCGAGTGCAACTTGATTTGCACTAAGTCCAATACCGCCTTCTTTTATCATCAATTCGATCATTTGCTTTTCAACTTCTTTTGCATTTAAGAAATTAAAACTAAAAGGAGACACTTGCTTTTCTAACCAAGGACTAGGAGATTTTACTAATTTAAGATCCATTTAAAATTCCTCTTATTTGTTCAATTTGTGTATTGTTTAAATTCCTTGGTATTTCAGCTTCAATTTTAATATACATATTTCCTCGTTGTCTACTTTGTAAATTAGGAAATCCGTATCCTGGCATACTAAATGTTGTTCCATTTTTTGTATTTGGAGGTATATTTAAATTTATTTGTTTACCATCTAGTGTGAGTATATGGATTTTTGTTCCTACGATCATTTCTAAGCAATTTACTTTCTTAGTAGTATACACGTTATCTAACTGTCTGTCAAACTCTTTATCGCCTTTTACTGAAATTGTTACAAATAAATCTCCTCGCCTTCCAGGAATACTATTGTCGCCTAAACCACTAAATCTAATTTGATCTCCATGATTTGCTCCTGGCGGTATATCTAAATCTACAGTTTGTTCTTGTCCATTTCTTAATCTATATGTTACTAGTACCTTTTTTCCAGTAAACACTTCTCTTAAATTTAATTCTACTTTAATATTAATATTAGGGTTTCTAGGTTGTTGTTGTCTAAAGTTTGCAAAAAAATCATCGAATGGATTTTTACCGTTAAAGCTACTGCTGTTAAAATTAAACTGCGGTTGCGGATTATCGTACTCTGCACGTTTTTGCGGATCTTTTAGCGTTTGATACGCTTCGTTAATTTGTTTGAACTTTTCTTCATTGCCGCCACGATCAGGATGGTGTTGCATACTTTGTTTTTTGTATGCTTTACGAATAGTAGATTCGTCGGCGTTTTTAGGTACACCTAGTATAGAGTAATAGTCCATGTTAGTATTTACCGCATGGACTATTACATAAAGTTAGTAGTGATTACTTCTTAGAATCAGCGTATGCATTACCACCAATGAACGCCATTACAATCGCTGCTACTGAAACAAAGTATGTAGCTGCCATATCACCTAAGATTTTACCTGCTGTATCTAATCCAATTAAACTTGCAAGCACAACAGCAAATGGATATAGTAGCATACCAAATAGTGCAAACCAAGCCATGTTACGCATTGCATCTCTACGTGCGTCAGCGTCTTCAAAAGCCTTACGCTTAAACTCTAGTTCCATTGCTGCTTCTTCGGCACTAATATGTCCGTCACCATTAGTGTCCATTTTAGCTGCTACATCTGGATCAACTGTTACTGTTTTCTTTTCTTCTGCCATTTTATTTCCCCTCAATTACCAGAATTTTAATTTCTTTGCCGCGCCTGAAATAGCATCACCTGCGGCAGATGCTCCGTCACTAATAGCATTACCTATTTGATTAACACTTTCACCCATTGCATCCCAAGTGGATTTGCTGCTCACTTCCTTTAGCATGTTGTCTCCTACACATTCCCATTCAGCAGGATCATATACTTGACCGCCACATTTATACTGTTTGCTTTCATCAGCAAATGCAGTAGTAGATGCTATAAGCATCATTGCGATTAAC